>Ga0193726_1000107_pt1 | contig 131553 bp, 103 predicted proteins | sample H2c1metaG_FD_144928 | JGI IMG/M metagenome (GOLD analysis project Ga0193726, IMG submission 144928) | Soil microbial communities from a riparian zone of the East river system, Colorado, United States - H2c1 | ecosystem: Environmental > Terrestrial > Soil > Riparian zone | place: USA: East...
ACTGTTCCGGCAGTATTCACACAGGATGCACCTGAAGTTAATGTGGTGGCCGCGGCACAATCATCATTGCCGCGTTCGTACCAGGACATAATACTTGTAAGAGCTGCAGTGGTTGTTCCCGTTTCGGTTTGTCCCGGACCCGGAACCGCACCTGCAGTTGCCTTTATGATATAGGCTCCTGTATGAGATTGATCTGTACCCGTTGTATTTCTGACCTGTGTATTTAACCCTGTTTTAAGCCACCCGACACCTGTTAATCCACCCCAGGTATTGGCAAAAGCACTACTCCAGAAGCCCATGGTAACGGTATTCGGAGCGGTGGTAGTTACGCCTGCAATGCCACAAGCAGGACCAGCAGAAGGAGCATTTACAGGGGCGACATTTACACCCCATATGCTGCTTGGATTACTGGGTGTGAAAACATACATTATTGCCGATAATGCATTGCCACCTGCGCCTATTGTGACAGAGGGACTTGCACCCCATGTCCCATTGAAATTACACCAGAATATAGCAAAGGTTTGATTGGAGCCGTTATTAGTAGTTGCTGTATTCCAGGTCTGGCCACCGGTTGTGCCCATCGAAATCGTTACTCCTGTTCCCTGGTAGTGAGCATAAATAATTACGAGTTGATTTGCCGTCATTCCCCCTGGCTGAGTAACAATGGTTGTTGGTCCCGCCTTTGCACCATTATCTGCTGGATTGCTTGATGTCCCAAAAAAAGTTTGAGAATAAGTAAATAGCGGTAAGATCAAGAGAAGAAGTATTCTTAAGCCTCCCTGACAGACAATTTTCGGCCACACTGTGGATTTCATAACAGGATACTTTGGTTTATTCGGATGATGGACTGCCTACAAAGAACGAACAAGTAATTAAAAATTACAATAGAAATACCTCTTTTTTACATAAGGGTTTTTACTAATAAAAATTTAGCACAACTACCTGTGAAATAATTAATTTCTTTCATATTTTGTCGGACCAAATCCTATTTCAATGAAAAAGCCACCATTCCACAAAAGCTTAATATCATTTCTATTATTTATCTGCCCGGTTTACATGTTTTCACAGACTGACCTATGTAGTACGTCCCCTCCCGCGATAGTTTCGACTACTTCACCAGGTGGCTGTGCATCAGGAAGCCTTTTGTCAGGATCTACTTTTACCGCAATTGCGGGCTTGCCTGTCGGTTGTAATTCCACGAACCATGATGTGTGGTATCAATTTGTTGCAAAAACAACCGATCCTACGATTACATATTCTGCAGGAACCCTTGTCAATGGAAACATTCAGCTTTTTTCAGGAGCGTGTGGCAGTCTGACTTCTATTAATTGCAGTACAACCTCCATTGCTGCCTCAGGACTTACCATTGGCAGTGCCTATCTCATAAGAATTTATTCGTCCACGGCTGCAAACACGGGAACATTTACCGTTTGCGTTATTGATAAACCGAAGCCTGCAAATGATGATTGCGCAAATGCCGCATCTATTACTTCTGCCTCTACCTGCATACCAGCCACAAGTAGCCTTATCGGTCAAACTTTAAATGAAGCAACTGTTGAAGGTTCTGGCATTGCTACTTCTTGCGGAGGTACTACTCTCTCCCAAGACGTTTGGTATAAATTTGTGGCTCAGAGTGTATATCCAACTGTTACCGTAAGTAACCTGGGTGCCAGTTGGTCAACCAAATTACGCATACAATTATTATCAGGATCGTGTGGCTCGTTTACCGAAGCAGGTTGTGCCAATAATGCTCCCCTTATGCCTTCCACACCCCTTACTGTTGGAAATACCTATTATATAAGGATACTAAAAAATGATGCGACGGCACCTGTAAGTGGCATCGCCGCATGGGCCTTTGATATTTGTGTGACAGATCCTTCACCCGTCACCTATTCTTCGATAAGCAGAATGAATGAAGTATTTCAACAAACAATTTTATCAGCTCCCAATGTATTAAATACTGCATGGGAAGTAACTTATGGGCCCGATGGTTATTTATGGGTTACAGAAGCAAAAGGATATAAAGCATACCGGATTAACCCTAACACGGGAGCCAGGACAACAATACTCGATATCAGCAAGGGTTCCGTTACGAGTGAACTTACGGCAGGGGAACATACGACATTCAATGTTAAATTTAATGCCGGCGATCTTAGCGGTACGGCTGTTCCATGGACTCCTGCTACTACAGTTCCATGGCCACAAGGTGGTTTTGCAGGTTTAGCAATACATCCGGATTTTCAAAACAAGCCTTATGTTTATATTTCTTATGTAAACAAATTTGATAGCTTTTCCACAACAACAAATGGCGGCTATTATTTTAAGAATAGCATAGTGAGATTTACATATAATAGCGTAAGCGGTAAATTAGAAAGCCCTGTGGCTATCTGCGACACACTACCCGGCAGTAGTGACCACAATTCTCAAAGAATGATAATCGCACCAGTTGGTGGAACTTATTATTTATTTTATGGGCAGGGTGAAATGGGAGCGGGTCAATTAGTAAATCAATGGAGACCGAATCATGCGCAAGATACTACTTACTACCAGGGTAAAATACTCCGGTTTAAGCTCGAAGCAAGCGGAAGTGGAAGTGCATTTGATCAATGGATACCGGACGATAATCCGTATAACAAGACCACCAAAAGTGCCGTGTGGTGTATAGGACTTCGAAATAACCAGGGGTTTGCTTATGATACCACTTATGGCGTACTGTATGGTTCCATGCACGGACCCTACAGCGACGATGAAATAAATATCCTGCAACGATATAAAAATTATGGGCACCCACTCATAGAGGGTTATGCCGCTGACGGCAATTATAATGGCACGACTACACCCGGACTTTCAACCAGCCGCACTGCCGGCGCTCCATTTACTGTATCATCCGGTCTTTCAACCCTGTCACCAATTGGTAATGAACAACACACGGCAGATTCAATTAACGCGAGTCCATATGCTCATTATAAGGATCCTCTTTTTTCCGCTTACCCGGGGCCGACCTCAGGAGCGACTTCAATTGCTACTATATGGGCGACCAATCCAGGGAATGGCAACTGGCCCTCAGAAGCCTGGTCCGGTATGGATTTTTATAGTAACACGATTATCCCCGGTTGGAAAAATTCATTGGTGGTCTGCGGTCTGAAATGGGGAAGAGTCTTGCGTTTTAAATTAGGTGCTGGCGATACTACAATTGTTCCCACTAATGGCGTTGATACGGTGGCTTATTTTCAAGGTCATAACAGGTATAGGGACCTTGCATTTAATCCAAATGGGAAAGACATATATATTAGTATGGAAAGCTCTACAAGCTCAGGGCCTGCCAACGGTACCGCTACGGTGCCGACCTGCACTAACTGTATTGTAAAATATACGTTTTTAGGATATGCGGATCTGGGTGGAAAAAGTACAATACCCGATGCGATTGATGTAACAGACACGTTGACTAATTTCCCCGCTAATGCAGTTGACAGTGCAACAACGGTCACGATCGACAACTCTAATAATAACCTATGGGTTCCAATTACGGGGCCCGATGGAAATATATTGGCGGAAATTAAGGCCAATGGGAATAACCTCGGAGTAGTCAGATCAGCCTTCTATAAAAATGTGGGCCCCATCAGAATAAAGAATGGAGTTCATTATCTTAATAGAAATATGACTATCACACCTCAAACTCAACCCGGTAGCCCGGTTACCATCAGGCTTTATTTGACTAGCGCTGAATTTGATTCTTTGAATAATGATCCGCTGGGAGGTGTAAATTTAATAAGCGATCTGAAAATTCTTAAAAATAGTGATGCGTGCAGCGCAGCAATTGGTTCCAGCACCACATTAATTGCCCCAACCTTTGAAGAACTCCACGGTACAAAGGGATATATGTTGCAGGGAAGTATCAGCTCTTTCTCTTCATTTTATTTCGCCAGTTCAAACATTTTACTTCCGTTGCATCTGCTAACCTTTAAAGGTTCATTACAAAACAATGTCACCCAGCTTGAATGGGAAACCACCAATGAGGTGAATACATCTCAATTTGTTATCGAAAGAAGTTTGGATGGACGAAGTTTCCAGCAGATTGGTGCAACGCCAGCCAAGAATAATAATAGCAAAAACAAGTATTCCTTTATAGATTATGAGGCCATGCGTCAATCATCATCGATATTATATTACCGTTTGAAGATGGTTGATATAGATGGCGGATTCACCTATTCAGATGTAGTTATTATTACCCTGCCCTCTGCAACGGGCAAGGTCTCTGTGTTCCCCAACCCGGCGAAGAATGAAATACGGGTTTCGATGTCTGTTCCCTCGGATGGGAAAGTACAATGGACCTTAATAGATAATGCCGGCCGCGTGGTGATTCAAAATTCTATGCAGATCAGAAAAGGGAATAATGATATTTTAATTAACATTGCCAATGTCTCTACCGGCTTCTATTATTTGAGTGTATCCGGAGCGGGAATAGATCAAAAAGTGAAATTGGAGAAATTATAAAAGTGATCATTTAAAAAGATCTCTATCCAATAATTATATAACCCTTCATACCAATTGAAGCCTGCAAACCCTCTTCTTTTTGAAGAGGGTTTTTTATTTTCTGCAAAAGAGTATCAAGTACATTTGCAATCATGCACACTCTCAAAAAATCATTAGGCCAGCATTTTTTGAAAGATGAAAATATTTGTAAAAAAATTGTAGCGGCTCTCCAATCCTGTTCTTATACAAAACTTCTTGAAGTAGGCGCCGGGGGAGGTGCCCTGACAAAATACTTAATAGAAATTCCCGGCATTGATTTTAAAACAGTAGAGATCGATGATCAGAAGATCAGCTACTTATTAACTACCTATCCTATATTGGAAAACAAGATCATACACAGGGATTTTTTAGAAATCGGGAAACCCTTTGAAGGTAAATTCAGTGTAATTGGAAACTTCCCTTATAATATTTCAACACAGATACTTTTCAAAATGATCGAGTGGAAACCTGATATTGAATGTGTTATTGGAATGTTTCAAAAAGAGGTGGCTCAGCGTATCGCTGCCAAAGAAGGTAGTAAGACTTATGGGATCACAAGCGTTTTGACACAGGCTTTTTTTGATGTTGAATACCTGTTTGAGGTAAATGAAGATTCATTTAAGCCTCCACCCAAGGTTAAAAGTGCTGTGATCAGGTTAAAGGCGCGGAATGAGTATGTTCCTGTAAGGACAGAAAACGATTTTTTCCAATTGGTAAAAACAGCCTTTAATCAACGTCGTAAAACGTTGCGCAATGCTGTTAAGAATTTATTTGATGCTGAAACATTGAAGCTGGAAATATTCAATAAAAGAGCCGAGCAACTTAAAGTGGCTGATTTTGCAGCACTAAGTTTTAAAATGCGATCTTAACTTTGTTAAATGAAAGCGATCATCACCGCACGTGCCCACGAGTACCTGGTTGACCAGTTGAAACAACGGGGGTACCAGGTTATTTATAACCCTGCGATAACATATGAAGAATTATACGAACAAATTGAAGATGTAACCGGTTTGATCGTAACAACAAGGATTAAAATTGATAAGCAAATTCTTGACAAAGGAAATTCATTGAAATGGATCGGGAGACTTGGCAGTGGCATGGAATTGATCGACACTGAATATGCAAAGAGCAAAGGTATATTGTGCGAAAGCAGCCCTGAAGGCAATAGAAATGCTGTCGCAGAACACACGTTGGGCTTATTACTGAATTTAATGAATCATATTACATCTTCCCAGGGTGAAGTGCGATCAGGCAAGTGGTTAAGACAGGAAAATACAGGCACGGAACTTAATGGGAAGACAGTCGGCATCTACGGTTTTGGAAATACCGGTAGTTCTTTTGCATCTTTATTAAAGCCCTTTTCAGTTACCGTACTCGCCTATGATAAATATAAATATGGGTTTGCAAAGGATCATATAAAGGAGGCTGGCCCGGAACAGATCTCCAGGTATGCTGACGTGATCAGTCTTCATGTTCCCCTGGCTGAGGATACTTTTCACCTGGCGGATCAAAAATTTTTTTCCTCTTTAAAACAACGTCCATTTTTTATAAATACTTCCAGGGGCAGAATAGTCAGGTTGGAGGATCTGATACATGCTTTAAAGAATAATTGGATCTCAGGGGCAGCATTGGATGTATTGGAAAATGAAAAGATAGATAGCTACTCCCCTTCCGAAAAAGAACAATTAGACTGGTTATTGAACCAGCCAAATGTCATAATTACCCCTCACGTTGCCGGGTATAGCCACGAGGCTTTTTATAAAATGTCTAAGGTCCTGGTAGACAAATTATTTCCGTTAAACTAGGGCGGAGTGGGGCTATTTTTTCATATTTTTTATATATTTGTCATATAATAATGCAACGCTTCAGCACCACTGGGGCGTTGTAATTTTTTTGTGTTTGACCAAAGAGAATAAAATAAGGAGGAGTTATGAGTGGAATTCAATATATCACCAAGGAAACGTTAGACCAGATGAAGGCGGAACTTCAGCATATGAGGTCCGTGGAGCGCCCCGCCGCGTCCAGGTCCATTGCTGAAGCCCGTGAAAAAGGCGATCTCAAAGAAAATGCTGAATATGATGCGGCCAAAGAGGCGCAGGGATTGCTTGAAGCAAAAATATCTTTACTCGAGGGCCAGATCGCCAGCGCCAGGATCGTAGATGAATCTACCATTGACACCAGCAAAGTATCAATCCTTACCATTGTAAAAGTTATCAACCTGAATACCCAAAAAGAAATCACTTATAAAATTGTAAGTGAAAAGGAAGCTGATCTTAAAGCTGGAAAAATATCCAGCACTTCACCCATTGGAAAGGGCTTGCTTGGGAAAAAGGTAGGTGATGTGGCAGAAGTACAGGCACCTGCAGGCATTATAAAATTTAAGGTGGAAAATATTTCCAAATGATCAGTCATGTGACCCATCTTTAAATCCAGGTCACAAATATTTTGTGCATGACTATTTTTTCCAAAATAATTTCAGGAGAGATCCCCGGTTATAAAATTGCGGAGAATGAAAAATTCTTTGCCTTTCTTGACATCTTTCCTTTGCGGGAGGGTCACGTGCTGGTGGTTCCCAAAATTGAAATTGATAATTTTTTTGATCTCCCTGCCGACTATTTAAAAGAGATGTTGGTCTTTGCCCAACCCATTGCCAAATCTATCGAAAGATCATTTGCGTGCAATAGGTGCGGGATCAGTGTTATTGGCCTGGAAGTACCTCATGCGCATCTTCATTTGATACCTATCAATTCATCAAATGACCTCAACTTTACACAACATAAGGCAAAGGCTTCTGAGGTTTCATTAAAAAGAGTGCAGGAAAAGATTATTTCTAACCTGGTTTTATGAACGGAGTTTGCCGGGATTCTGTTTCACAAATTCTTCCCAGGTATTTTTTTTCTTAACGGATTTCTTCTTGCTTCCATTTATTTTGGTAATAACATTATTTTGAAAGTGATGACAGATCGCAACCGCGAGAGCATCCGTTGCATCAAAGTGCCTGGGCCTTTCACCTATTAATAAAATATTCTGAAGCATTTTCCACACCTGCTCTTTGTCAGCATTCCCATTGCCCGTAATGGATTGTTTTACTTTTTTAGGAGAATATTCGGAAACAGAAAGGTTGGCACTCATGGCAGCGGCTATGGCTACCCCCTGTGCTCTTCCCAGCTTCAGCATGCTTTGAACATTCTTTCCAAAAAAAGGAGCTTCAATGGCAAATTCATGTGGATGGAATTCTTCGATAAGACAAAGAATTTTTTGATGGATTAATTGCAACCGCTCATGATTATCTTTTTTAGCAGGTAGTTTCAATACATCCATTACTTTTAAATGAATGGTGCTATTGCTATAGATCTCAATCACTCCATACCCCATTACCAGCGTACCGGGATCAATTCCAAGAATTATTTTAAAAGGCTTTTGCAAAGAGGACTGTATTTTTACCGATTAATGAGGATTAACAAAAATATCAAAATCTTTCTCAACTATTTTCTTGGTCCGTTGCTGTTTCTTTGGTTATCAGCCTCTATTTACAACCAGGTCAGGCACCAACCCGATCTTGCGGCATCGTGGCTGAAAATTAAACATTCCATGCAGAGTAAAGAAATATGGGATCTTGCAATGGTTGTTTTTTTAATGTTCATCAATTGGTCTATTGAAGCGCTAAAATGGAAAATATCCGTCCATCATATTCAGCCCGTTAGTTTCTTCAAGTCCTTCAGAGCTGTTTTATCAGGAGTTTCTTTTTCTGTAAATACACCCAACCGGGTCGGTGAATATTTAGGAAGGGTACTTTACATGGAGGAAGGTAACCGCCTCAGGGCTATTTCCCTCACCATTGTTAGCAGCATGAGCCAACTTATCATTACGCTGTTTGCGGGTTTGATAGGTTTGTTTTTTCTTAAAAGCAAAGTTGAAAACAGTGAAATGATCGGGGGGCTTGATTCCAGCATCTGGCTCCCCGTGCTACAATATGGAGTACTTTTCGTTTTACTGATTTTAACACTACTTTATTTTCGTCTTTCCCTGTTGAGCGACCTGGTTGAAAGACTCCCCCGCAGTACACGCTATGCATGGCTGGTCAACTCATTGAGAACGGTTCGTGCAACTTTGCTAGTGAAATTATTGTCTCTTTCAGCAGTCCGGTACATTGTATTTATTATACAATATTTTTTACTTTTTCGTTTATTCGAAGTGAACATTAGTTGGGAGCAATCTTTCTGGGCCGTGAGTGTTGTTTTTTTAGTGCTGGCTATCATTCCTACTTTTGCCATTGCTGAATTGGGCCTTAGAGGAAAGGTGAGTTTGAAGTTATTGGGACTTTTCAGCGCAAATAGCCTGGGCATCAGTTTGACAACGGCAACTATCTGGCTAATAAACCTGATTCTACCAGCGATAGCAGGAAGCTTATTAATTGTTAGTATTAAAATATTTAAAAACAGAAATGAAAGGAATTAAGATATTAAGTTTTCTTGCATTCATATTCATGGCCTTTACGATAAAAGCAAAAGCTCCTGATGATGAATCCTGTGAAATAAAGAATACTACATTCCAGGCTGGTGAAGAAATTTCTTATACTGTTTATTACGCTGTTGCCGGCATTTATATTGATGCGGGCACTGCTACGTTCACCAATGTCCTGGAAAAAATGAATGGCAGGCCCGTATATCATGTTGCCGGAGTAGGAAAAACAAACCCCTCCTATGATTGGATCTATAAAGTGAGGGATAAATACGAATCATTTATCGATACAGCCTCCCTGCAGCCCTTGAAATTCTTAAGGAACGTGGACGAAGGAGGGTATAAAAAATATGAGAATATTACGTTCAACAGGAACGCCAATACCGCCGTATCCACCGAAGGGGTTTTTAAAGTTCCTGATTGCATACAGGATGTGGTGAGTGCCGTTTATTATGCGCGGAATATCGATTTCAATAAATATAATGTAAACGATAAGATTCCTTTCGCTATGTTCCTCGACAATGAAGTGTTTCATATGTACATCCGCTACCTGGGGAAAGAAACAGTAAAAACAAAGTATGGGAAATTCAAGGCCATTAAATTTAAACCGCTGCTTATTAAAGGAACCATTTTCGAAGGCGGTGAAAAAATGACCGTTTGGGTTTCTGACGATGCCAATCGTGTACCGGTACGAATTGAAAGTCCTATTGTTGTTGGAAAAGTAAAAGTGGATATGATGAGTAGCAAAAATCTTCGTTTCCCGCTTACCTCGCTTGTTAAATTGAAGGGCGGCTAAATTTTAGCCGCCCTTCTTTTTTGCCTGGTCAGATTTCATCCAGTTTGAAAAATTCTTTTGGCCTTATACCTCTTTCAGTTTGTTTAAGGTTACAGCATTCATAAAAGGGATCATGCTCGAAAAAAAGAATGTAATCATTCTGAATCGCTTCCTTTAGAAATGCCTTTTTTTCATTGAGGGTAATTAGAGGAAACATATCGTAAGCCATTACATAAGGTATGGGAATATGACCCTGGGAGGGAAGCAGGTCAGCCATGTAAACAATGGTTTTTCCTTTATACTTCATTTGTGGGAACATCATGCTCTCTGTGTGGCCATAAACAAATCGAACAGAAATATTTTCAGAGAAAATACTGTTTTCATATTCATTTTCGGAAGAAGCGTTTCTCTCAATAAATTTTAGCCTGCCACTTTTTTCTATTGGTAGAATATTTTCTTTAAGGAAGGAAGCTTTTTCTCTTTCATTGGGATGAGTGGCTGTTTGCCAGTGTCGCTGATTGCACCAATAAACCGCATTCTTAAAAGCAGGGACCAATTGATCTCCTTCATGAATGATGGAACCGCCGCAGTGATCAAAATGCAAATGGGTAAGGAACATATCCGTGATATCATCACGGTGGAAACCATGACTGGCAAGGGACCGGTCCAGTGAATCTTCTCCATTCAAATAATAATGACTGAAAAATTTTTCATCCTGCTTATCACCCATTCCATTATCCACAAGGATCAACCTGTTTCCATCTTCTATCAATAATGAACGCAGGGCCCAGTTGCACATATTATTTTCATCTGCCGGGTTGATCTTATTCCAAATGGTTTTTGGTACAACGCCAAACATGGCCCCTCCGTCGAGTTTAAAAAAACCTGTGTTAATGGAGTACAACTTCATGCGGATTCACTTTTGATGGTTGGTGTCGATCCATTTTCTCTTACCTGTGCGCTTCTTGCATACAAAAGCAATAACAAGCCGATAATAAAATAGATCATGAGGGCAAGGACGGAAAATCGTTGTGAGCCCGTTATTTCAGTGAATAGGCCAAAACTGAACATGCCCACAACAATGCTGATCTTTTCAGTAACATCATAAAAACTAAAAAACGATGCGGTGTCTTTCGTTATGGGCATCAGTTTCGAATAGGTAGACCGACTCAGTGATTGAATACCTCCCATAACAAAACCCACTACGGTGGCCAGTATATAAAATTGCATGATGCCTCCCTTAGGAATCAGGTAACCATCATAGCATACCAGGATCCATACCGCAATGCATACCATAATGGCTTTGAAATTGCCAACCATGGACGAGAGTTTTGAAATGGCATAGGCACCAGGAATGGCTATAAGCTGGATGATGAGGATAGCGATGATCAGGTTTACTGTAGGGATCTGTAATTCACTTTTACCATAAAGCGTTGCCGCCAGCATTACCGTTTGAACACCCATATTGTAAAAGAAGTAAGCAAATAGATATCTCTTTAGAGTAGCAAGATGTTTTAACTGGCTCCAGACTTTCTGTAATTCCTTGTATCCTTTTGAAAGAATATTTCGTTGAAGATCCTCCGTACCGGCAGGTATAGATTTTGGCAACCTGTTCAGGGAAAACTGGCCAAATCCCCACCACCAGATCCCGACCAGCAGAAATGAAGCCTGGTATTGAATAATAGAATCTTTATTGCCTCCTAATATTTGGGGAAAAAATACAAAAACAAAACAAACGATCTGTAATATCACGCTGCCGATATATCCATAAGTAAATCCTTTTGCACTTACTCTATCCCTGTCTTCGGGTGCTGCAATTTCCGGAAGGTATGAATTATAGTAAACCAGGCTGGCCCAGAACCCCACACAGGCAACGATCATACAGGTGATTCCAATAAATAAGGTGGCTTTGCTTGTAAAGAAAAACAACCCCGCACAGGCAATGCTTCCAATGGTAAGAAAGAAATTGAGAAAACTTTTCTTATTTCCTTTATAATCGGCAATAGAAGAGAGAAGTGGAGAAATAAAGGCTACGATTAGCATGGCAAAGGCAAGCGCATAATTGTATAATGCGGTGTTTACAAAATCTCTTCCCAGGAAATGAACATAATCCGTGGTGGTTTTATCATTTCCATCGCCGGAGATAACCTCAAAATATGCTGGAAAAATGGTGGATGTGATCACAAGATTATAAACGGAGTTAGCCCAGTCGTACATGGCCCAGCCGTTAATTACTTTCTTAGGAGCAGTTTGCATGATCTCAGGTTAATGTATGAAAATAGACAAAGCCTTTTATTTATTAATTGCCCTGGAAAAAGGATTCTTATTTCAACGTAATTACATCAATAAAATAGATCAATAATCAAATGAACGCAGGGATGATAATTGTGCATCCGTCATCTGGAAAGAATAGGGTTCATTTGCAAATACATTGTCCTTAATTTCTTTGGAGACTTTTTCTACCTGGGCAATCGTGGCGGCATCATTTTGGTATTCTTCTTTTACCGGGAACTTCAGTACAATACGATCCCCTTGTTTTGTCATGTATATTTCGGCCGTTCCACCAGAAAAAGTGCCGTTTTGTGATATGTAGTTTATAATGGTCTTGCTTTCATCGCTGCTGATATCTTTCCAGTAAAAATTTACGTCTCCTACTGTCTCATGATTAAAATCGTCTTTTGTAAAACCTCCGCCGGGGGATCCTTTTGCGGCATTTGAATCGTACGGAATACTTTTAAAATCTTTAAAATATTTATCCGCCAGCGAGATATCCACCCTCCTGCCGCTAAATAATTCCTTCGACATCCGCACTCCATAGTCTTTAAAAAATCCTTCAATACCCGGAGTCTTTTCATAATAATCTTTATCATAAACAAACCTGAGCAGGTAATCGTCGGCTTGTTTTGATACCTGGACACTAGCGCCTTTTACATTGCCAATAAACCCATCCGCTTTTAAAAAATCACCTACTTTCTTTGCGTCGTTTTCTGTGGCGCCATCTTTATAATATATTTCACCCTTGGTGCCTTCAATATTGATCTTTTTACCATAATTGCTGCATGACAGCAGGACCAAACAGGCAACTGAAACGGCGACGAATGAAAAAATATTTTTCATGTAATTTTTTTTACATAGTTACAGGAATGATCTTAAAAAACAATGATTTCTGAAAAACTAGTTGGTATGGATCAAACCGCTGAAAAGCAGGATAAGGATGATAACTCCCAGTACTATCCGGTAAATGCCAAATAGTTTAAATCCATGTTTTTGAAGGTAGTTAATAAAGAAGCGGATACTAAGAAGTGCCACTGCAAAGGATACTACTGCCCCAATGCCCAATGTGGTCATATTATTTTTTACGAGCACCTCTGGATGCTCTTTATATACATCGTAAAAACTTTTTGCCGAAGCTGCAAACATGGTTGGCACGGCAAGGAAGAATGAAAATTCAGCCGCAAGTTTTCTTGTCAGTTTCTGGCTCATACCTCCAATGATCGTTGCCGCACTTCTGCTAAGCCCGGGAAACAATACAGAAAGGACCTGGAAGCAACCAATGACAAAAGCTTTTGGGTAAGAAATATTTTTTTCTTCGGTGATTTCATTTTCCTTGAAAAGGGAATCAATGAAGAGAAGGATGATGCCTCCACCTACCATAATACAGGCTATAAATTTCAGGTTGTCCAATGCGGAGTCAATATATTTTTTTAATAAAAGGCCAGCGATGAGTGCCGGAATTACAGCCACAACCAATTTGAGGTAAAATGCGAAATGTTTGAAATCAAAGAATTTTTTAGAGTAGGCAAAAACAACTGATAAAATAGCTGCCAACTGGATCACTATTTCAAACATATTGGTAAAAGGGGTGGGGCTGACGCCGATCAAAGGATTGGCAAATTTCATATGGGCGGTGCTGGAAACAGGGAGAAATTCTGTAAGGCCCTCAACGATGGCAAGAATGATTGCCTGTAAAATGTCCATTTATCCTTTTGGTTTTCTGAAAATAGCAAATATCTCAAGAACGAGACCCCCAAGAATCAAAATTGGAGCTATTGTAATGCGGGTAGTACTGTAGACTTGTTCAGGATGAAACTGGTTAGGGTCATCGCTTTTGCCCCCAACCATCAAAATGAGTCCTATGGCCATGATCACAATGCCACCAAGCATCCATAAATAATTGTCTTTTTCAAAAATTGGATATGATTTAGTTTCTTTTGAGGCAGCAGTTGATGATTTCTTTTCGGCCATAAAATTTATTGAGGGGCTAAATTAATGAATAATTAAAACTGATTAAATAATAAAAACTCATTTTAACCATTCGTAAATAATTATTATCTAGTAAAGGTCATCCAGCTTCATGCGCAGGTATTTTAAAACGCTGCGATGGGTACTGAATAACGTGATCCCAATACCTAAAATAATAAGAACGATTGCCAGCATGATCATCATATTGGTGTCGTGCAATTTTTTGAAGCCATCAAAAAAGTTTTCGGCCAGCAGCAATAACACGTAAACAATAGCAGTAGCAATAGCACCGCTCAAAGCTCCATTTACAATAGCCCTTACATCAAGGGGTTTGGCGATGAACCACCGGGTGGCTCCAACCATCTGCATCGTCTTGATCAGGAAACGATTGCTAAACATGGCCAGGCGTATGGTATTGTCAATAAGAATGATCACCATAACGGCGATCAAAATAGCCACCACAGCAAGCGCAAGCCCTATGTTCCTGAAGTTCTTCATCATTGAATTGACCACGGCGTTAGGAAATCTTACCTCATCCACGATTGGGTTTTGGGCGATATCGGTTTGGATACTGCTCAGTTGGGCAGAATCCACGAATTGGTTCTTTAAGGTGAAGTCAATACTGGGAGGTAAGAGGCTGTTATCAATGAATTCCGTGAAGTCCTCACCGCCACTCTTCAACCATTCTTTTTTAGCGGTTTCTTTATCTGTATACTTTATACTTTTCGTATAAGGTTTCGATGCGATATAATTCTGAAGGTTTATGCGGGAACTATCTTTAATATTCTGTTTCAGGAATACATGCACTTCCACGCTTTCTTTCAGGTTTTGGATCAGCTTACGGGAGTTAATAGTTAGCAGGCCAATAATTCCAAAAAGGCAAAGGACAATTGTTACCCCCAGGATCGCCATGAAATATGAAGGTTTCCCCCGTTTTATAGATGCTTTTCCGGATTGACTCATGATGCTGAATTTAGAATTTATGGCGTTGTCGGCCCGGTACCAAACGGTTCTTCCAGGCGGGCAAAAATAACAGATTTATCCCGGTTAGTCAGGACAAAGCGTATTTTTGTCATTCCCAAAACGAAGGCATTTGGTTTATATTGCCGGAAGTGGAAAAGCTGGTGAATGTTGGTTTTTTTTTAAACCTTCTTTCACATTTTTGTCCGGACCAGGGTACTGGGATTGCGACGCACCTCCCGATACCTGCCTCTCAGTATGCATGGCTACCGGGACGTCTTATTTTTCTCTGTGCCATTTTTGTTGAAACCTTAAAGGCACGAAAAGTACAGGATCATTAAGAATTCCCAATGGCCCATAAGAATTACCAGTGCTGAAGTGTGCGACGCAAGGAACGATGATGCGTGTGATGTCGTTGGGACAATATTTAAAAAAGAATATAAAATATACAAATTAGCATACTGGAAAATAGTTATGGAATACAAGTTCAGGGATATTGAAAAAAAATGGCAGCAATGGTGGAAGGATCAAGAGAGTTATAAAGTAAAAAATACCAGTGATAAGCCCAAGTATTATGTGTTGGACATGTTCCCCTATCCGAGTGGTGTTGGCCTTCATGTAGGGCATCCCCTTGGATATATTGCAAGTGATATTTATGCCCGCTTCAAAAGGTTGAAGGGCTTTAATGTGCTCCACCCCATGGGATATGATGCTTTTGGATTGCCTGCAGAACAATACGCGATCGAGCATGGTATTCATCCCGCAGTTTCAACAGAGAACAACATCAATAATTTCCGAAAACAGTTAGATAATATTGGTTTTAGTTTCGACTGGAGCCGCGAGGTCAGAACCAGCGATCCGCAATATTATAAATGGACGCAATGGATATTTTTGCAATTGTTCGAAAGTTGGTTTAACCGCAAAAAGCAAAAAGCTGATAGTATAAAAAATTTAGAAGAACTATTTCATAAAGATGGGAATAAAGATCATCCCATTCCCAATGCACAATTTCAAATTCCCGGCAATTCGGCGAGCGTTAAGGACACACCGTTAAATTTTACTGCTACCGAGTGGAATGCGTATGATGAATTTACGCGGCAGCATATTTTAATGGAATATCGTATTGCTTATTGTGGCATTGGCGAGGTGAACTGGTGTGAGGCATTGGGAACCGTGCTGGCCAATGATGAAGTAATAAATGGCGTGAGTGAACGCGGCGGTTACCCGGTTGTAAAAAAGAAATTGCGACAATGGTATTTGAGAATAACAGAATATGCCGATCGCTTGTTGGAAGGATTGGAAACGGTGGATTTTAGCGAAGCGATGAAGGAGATGCAAACGAACTGGATCGGGAAATCAAGTGGAGCAGAGATCACCTTCGATCTTAAGGAATCTCGTGGCTCGCAGCTCAAAGCTAATAGTACAAAGCTTACTGTCTATACTACACGACCCGACACCATCTTTGGAGTAGACTTCATCGTTATCGCACCCGAACATGAACTGGTGGAACCACTGACAAGCAAAGGACAAAAACAAGCTGTTTATGAATATATTGCTTATGTAAAAAGCAGGAGTGAAAGAGAAAGGATGGCTGAAAAAAAAATCAGCGGTGTTTTTACCGGGGGCTATTGCATTCACCCTTTCAGTAAAAAAGAGATTCCGGTTTGGATCAGTGAATATGTATTGATCGGATACGGCACAGGGGCCATCATGGCTGTGCCTTGTGGTGATGAAAGGGATCACAAATTTGCAAAATACTTTGGGCTGGAGATCACCAATATTATTGGTTCCTGGTATAATGGCGATGAAGCCAATCCAACAAAAGATGCTGTTTTGGAAAATTCCGATTTTTTGAATGGTGTCGTAATGAGGGATGCGATCGAACTTGTTATTGAAAACCTTGAAGCGCCTGGTGTGGGCAAAAGAAAAGTGAATTACAAAATGCGTGATGCCGCATTCAGCCGCCAGCGGTATTGGGGTGAGCCGATTCCTATTGTTTGGAAAGAGGGAATAGCTTCCGAATGGAAGGGAGAATTGCCTTTAAAATTACCTGAAGTGAAGACCTATTCACCGGGTCCTGGAGGAGAAAGTCCTTTGGCAAATATTAAAGAATGGACTTCACAGAATTTGGAGACGAATACCATGCCCGGCTATGCAGGTTCTTCCTGGTATTTTCTTCGTTATATGGATCCATTCAATGAAAAAGAATTTTGCGACAGGAAGGTTTCTGATTACTGGGGCCAGGTTGATTTATATATTGGCGGAACAGAACATGCAGTGGGGCATTTGCTTTACAGTCGAATGTGGACAAAAGCGTTGTACGACCTGGGATATATTGGATTTGATGAACCGTATAGAAGATTGGTGAACCAGGGAATGATACAGGGGAGTAGCAGGTTTGCGTACAGGATGGATGGCGAATGGAGTTCTTCCAAAGTAATTTTTGTTTCTAAAAAATTCTATGACGAATATAAAGTGAACGATTCTGTAACACCCGTGCTGGAGAATTTAATTTCTTCTAAAATCGCGGATCCTATTGTTGATGAGAAGGAAAATATTCTCAAGGGAAAAATAACAGCCATTCACGTTGATGTAAACATGGTTAATGGCTTTGAATTGGATATAGAGGAGTTTAAAAAATGGAGAAACGGGGAATATGCAAATGCTGAATTTATTTTGGAAGGGGATAAATATATCTGTGGCGCTGAAGTTGAAAAAATGTCCAAATCAAAATTCAACACCGTTAACCCGGATGATATGGTTAGCCGGTATGGTGCAGATACTTTCCGTATGTATGAAATGTTTTTAGGTCCGGTGGAGATGAGTAAACCCTGGGATACAAAAGGTGTGGAAGGTGTGTTTCGCTTTCTTAAAAAATTCTGGCGCTTGTATGTTGATGAGGAAAAAGGATCAATAGTCACTAATGATCTGCCAACTGATGAAGAATTGAAGATCTTGCATCATGCCATTAAGAAAATTGAAAGTGATACGGAACGGTTTTCTTTTAATACCGGTGTAAGCGCATTTATGATCGCCACAAATGATCTTACCGATATAAAATGTCATAAACGTGCAGTCCTGGAACCTTTGCTGATCCTGATTGCTCCTTACGCGCCTCACATTGCAGAAGAACTTTGGCACTTGCTCGGTAATACCCAATCTATAGCAGAAGCAAACTACCCAGCCTTTGAAGAAAAATATGTAAAAGAATCTTCAAAAACTTACCCGGTTGCTATTAACGGAAAAACAAGAACCGAATTGAACATTGCACTCGATGCTACCCAGCAGCAGGTTGAAGAAATGGTTCTGTCCAATGAGATCGTAAAAAAATGGATGGAAGGAAAATCACCGAAGAAAGTGATCTATGTGAAGAATAAAATGGTGAATGTTGTTGTGTAAGAAAGCTGCGAGCTATGAGCTGTGAGCTGCGAGTTCAGAGTTAAGAGCCTGTATTTCTAGCTCGTGGCTCGCGGCTCGAAGCTCCTACCTACTACCTCTGACCTCATTCCTTCTTCACCAGCTTAATCATCGCGCTGCTGTTTTCCGTGCTTGCTAATTGTGCATCATATCGTTGATCACCAACCTGGGCAACCATGTAAGATGTATTTGGAGGGATAGAGCCGAGATTTTCAGCGACCATGATGAGTTCATTACTTTGCTGCATGTCACTAACCGATAACCTTACCACGTATGCTTTTTCTGTAAGGCGAATATGTTCAAAAATAAGATTGCCATTCAGGAAAAGAGAAATAGAATCTCCATCAACTTCTGCGTTATCATAAAACCGTAATTCGATGGAATCTCCTGAAACAGGAATTTCTTTTGTAAATATTTTTTGGCGACTGGTAAACTTTTGTTCAATAGTTGGCGGCGTGATACTGGGTTCGATCCTGCTTTCCTGTTTGATCACAGGCACACTCACCACTTCAGTTTTAATCGGTTGCTCTTTTTTTATCACGGGTGGTGGAACAGGTTTTGTTTTTTCTTCCGCAATGGTTTCAACAGGCTTTTGTACAATGGTCGGAGTTTGTGAAATCAGGGAAACACTATCAATGATCTCAGGATCATTTGCTCCTACCGTATAATTTTCGATTACATAATCCCATTCATCCAGAAACAATGGAGTTCCATCTTTATTGAGATGAATATCTGCTTCTGGTTCTTGTTGATCTGCACCTGCATACAATTTACCGTCGAGCTTCATGACCCCACCTCCGGGGCAATTAAAATCTGCCCTGGATAATCCGCGCTTATTTCTTTGAAACAAGCTGACTCCTTTCGTTTTATCTTCTATTACCTGGTCATCCCACCACACAACGCTGTTGTCCCTGCTATCGAAATATCCTTTGATGCTATAACGGCGGTAATGGGAAGCTGACTCATAGTAATAAGATGTTCCTGTTATACTATCGCCATCCTGTATTATTTTAACCTCAATTTTTTGGTTATCGATTTTCCCATGCCATACACCAGTAACCATTTGCGCATGTGAAAAATCGAATAAAAAGAGGAAAAAAATAATTAATTGGAAATGAGAGCCTTTTGGATAATTCATTCAGGGTTGCAATTCATACCATAACGTGTAGCCGTTTATTTTATTTCGGGGAATATCCCAGGGAAAATCCAATTTGAGGGCTATTTAACGTTTAGAAAAAAGAAGGCCCCGGATACTGAGGCCTTTTCCTGGGTTTTGAACTTTTTGTTAAAAGCTTTTTTTCTCTTTATTATTTTTTATCGCATCCTGCATTTCTTTTACCGCTCTTTCCAGTTGAGGATCTTTTCCCGTTAGGAGGGATTTAAAATCATTCGGAACTTTTATATCGGGTTCAAGTTGCATATTCTCTGTAGGTCTTCCTTCCTTACCAATGGTTGCGACCATAGGAATTCCAAATATTAATGTAGGGTCTATCTGCGTTTCCCACCAGACAGCGGTGCCGGTTCCTGGAACAGGCATACCTATCAATTTTCCAATGCCTAAACTATGATATGCATATGGGAATATAAATGCATCTGAATAATTGCTCTCACTCATCAATACTGTTGACGGCCCGATCCACTTATTTCGGGGCTCCCCGGAAGTTGGTGTTGCTCCCTGCGGAGAAAATCCGAGATATCCTTTTCCACTTAAAAAGGTAACAAGGTCATCGTGCAACCAGCCTCCTCCGTTGAACCGGGTATCAACGATCAATGCATCTTTGCCTGTTGCCTTGCCGAGCACATCTTCATACACACTGCGATAGCTTCCATCATTCATACCCTGTATGTGAACGTATCCAATTTTGCCTCCGGACATTTCATCTACTTTCTTTCTATTATTCCTTACCCAGCGATCATACATCAGGTTTCCTTCCTCACCCTGGGTAATCGGCTTGGTTGTTTCATCCCAGCGTGTTTTTGTTTCAGGATCATACAAACTCAGTAACACATTTTTCCCTGCCTTACGGTTCAGCAATCTTGCCCAGTCAATATTTTTTGTGATGGGCTCGTCATCTATCTTTTCAATAACGGTTCCTTTCCTGATTTTCGTTTTTGCATTCGTAAATGGACCCCCTTCCAACACTTCCATCACTTTTACTCCGTCGCCATCATACATTTCGTCATAGAGTAAACCAAGACTTGCTGTAGCATCTGTATTAACTTGTTCTCTTGAATACCGACCTCCGGTATGAGAGGCATTCAATTCTCCGAGGAATTCACTCAACAATTCCTGGAAGTCATAATTGTTATTGATGTGGGGAAGAAATTTTGCATACGTTTCATGATATTTATCCCATTCCACGCCCTGCAGCTTCGGATCATAAAACTTCTTTTTTACCTGGCGCCAGGCATGGTCAAAAATATACTCCCGTTCTGCTGTGGCTTGTAAAACCATTTCACCGTTAACAGTTATCGGCGATACTTTGCCACTTTCCGCATCTACTTTCACGATCTTGCCATCACTCACTACAAATAAACTCTTGCCATCTTTCGAAATATCCATTCCGGCGGGGCCGCCATCCATCTTGGCAACAAGCTTTGTTTCTTTAGTACGCGGATTTGTCATCCAGAGATCATAACCTTTTTCCATTTTTGCTGCAAAGAATAATTTATCGCCATCGGTATTTAAAATATAGTCAGAAATATTTCCTGAATTGATGGTAAGGCGAAGCTTGCGATCTTCTACACCCTGGAATTGCGGCTCCCAGTTTTTATTTGGAGGAGTGATCTTCGCACTGGTATCTTTTTTTTCATCTTCTTTGTCCTTGTCTTCCTTTTCTTTCAATAATGTAAATTCATCCTTCGTCAATTTGAAACGATCAAAGGCATCCTGGTCAAAGAACATGGCATAAACGTCCACTTCCCTCGCACCCTGGAATGCCAGCGGTTTTTTCCCGTCACGGTCCGTTGTCCAGATAAGTGCCTTACCGCCGAAGGCCCATTTAGGACCAGAATCAAAAAATCCGCTTTGGGTAAGATTTAATCTATCGCCGGAACCATCTGCTTTCATCACTGCTACTTCTGATGAGCCCCAGCGACCTTCATTGGAATTAAATGCGAGCCATTTTCCGTCAGGCGACCAGGTGTAATATTGATCACCATCCGAATAAGAAAAATTGATTCCTTTTGGAACGACGATGCGACTTTTCTTTGTTGCCAGGTTATAGATCTTCAAAACATTTCTTTCTTCCAGGTATGCGATCTCCTTTCCATCTGGTGAGACCTTTGGTTGAAATTCGTCGGCATCCGTTGCGATCAGCGGTTCTTCTTTTACTACAGTGGATGCATAGAAATAAGGTTCTTCTTTTCTTTCGATGTAAGCACGATAGATATCCCAGCTATTTCCTCTTTCTGTTGCATAATAAAGCGATCGTCCATCGGGACTGAACTCTACGGTTCTTTCCTGTTGAGGGGTATTGGTAATCCTTTTGGTGATTCCGCCTTCAACGGAGGTTACAAAAACTTCGCCCCGCACTACAAAAGCAATTTCTTTTCCATTTGGAGAAAGTGCTGTTTGCGTTACACCTGAATTGATCGGAAGTATTTTGTCCTCATTTCCCCTGGTATCTTCATTAATGATGATGTTCACTTTTTGAGGAGTGGTATTCTCTTTCATTGTGTAGATTTCTCCATCATTGGTGAAGCAAAGCGTTCCATCATTTGCCCTGCTTAAAAAGCGAACCGGATTGTTTTTGAATTTGGAAAGTTGAGTTACACTGCTTTGCCCGCCAATAGTTCCTTTATAAATATTTTGCGAGTTCCCTTCCCTTTCACTTAAATAATAAAAAGTATTATCATCGCTTCCCCATACCGGTTCACGATCTTCACCTTCGTAAGAGGACACCTGTATATAATCATCCTTTTTACTGTCGTATACCCAAATATCCCTGGTTACCGAAGACGTGTGGTGTTTTCGAAAAGCGTCTTCATAACCCTTTCGGTCCTGGAAAATTATTTTATCTCCTTTGCCATTGTAGTGAGCAAATTCCGATCCTGCCGATAAAACCATAACGGACTTGCCTCCTTCAACGGGCACTTTATATAATTTTTGAAACAGGCCTCTTTGAGGAAACCGGGCGCTTGTATAGATATCATTACGTGTTGTGCCGAAGAGAACATATTTCCCATCGGGTGTAAAATCATATGGCAGATCAGTGGCAGAATGATAGGTAAGTCTTTTTGCGTCTCCTCCACTTGCAGGCATAATGTAAACATCAAAATTCCCATAACGGTCACTCGCAAAAGCAAGCCACTTGCCATCACGGCTAAATACGGGCATGTAATCATAAGCCTCATTCAGTGTAAGGGGAATGGCTTCTCCTCCTGTACCAGGAACTTTATACAGATCTCCCTTGTAGCTAAAAACAATTGTTTTTCCATCGGGAGAAATAGTCGGGTAGCGAAGCCATAGAGGGTTTTTTTGGGCAATGAGTTGTACGGTTACGATGAGGGTAACCAACAGGATTAAACCTTTTTTCATAAACAATAATTTTGAAGAATATTAAAGTTAGGAACATTGTTTCGGAGGAGAAAACCGTTTATACAAGTCCTGTTGCTATGAAACATCGGCAGCGTGACATCCGGAGTGTGATCTTATCCCTTGTTTTCTTCCAGTAAATAATCTTTTCGTTTCAATTCAAAATTTCTTCCAAGATAAAGTCTCCTGACCTGTTCATCCTCGGCCAGCTCTTCGGCAGTTCCCTGTTTAAAAATTTTTCCTTCAATAAGTAAATAGGCTCTGTCGCAGATAGAAAGCGTTTCCGTTACATTATGATCAGTGATCAGGATGCCAATATTCTTGAATTTTAATTTTGCAACGATGGACTGGATATCTTCAACGGCGATGGGGTCGATACCGGCAAAGGGTTCATCCAGTAAAAGAAATTTTGGGTCGACAGCCAGCGCTCTTGCAATTTCAGTTCTTCTCCGCTCCCCGCCACTCAGCAGATCTCCATTGCTTTTGCGAACATGATGCAATCGAAGTTCATCCAACAACGTCTCGAGTTTTTCTTTTTGTTCGGCTTTACTTAAACCGGACATTTCCAAAACAGCGTTTATATTATTCTCAACGCTTAATTTTCTGAAGACGGAAGCTTCCTGGGGCAAATAACCAATTCCCATTCTTGATCTCTTGTACATTGGTAAGCGGGTAATGTTCACTTCGTTTAAAAAAACATCCCCTTCGTCAGGTTTTATTAAACCGACAACCTGGTAAAATGTGGTTGTTTTTCCAGCGCCATTGGGTCCCAGCAAGCCTACAATTTCTCCTTGCTTTACTTCGATAGAAACATGGTCAACAACAGTACGGCTGTGATAACGTTTTACAAGATCCTTTGTAGTAATAGTAATGCTCAATGAAATCGGTTTGGGCAAAAATACCGGAACTAATGTTATGGAATTTGAAATTTTAAGGATTGAAACGGCCGGAATCGAGCCCTGTTGAATGGATAATATCAGAGTTCCTCTTTACTGGCTCGCTTTAGAATATCTTTTTCTTCTTCTGTAAGATGATGATATCCTTTTTGATTGATCTTGTCCAGGATCTCATCCACTTTTTGCTGAGTGAGGTTAGGAGTTTTTTTAAATGGCTGTGTTTTTGACCTGTAGAACAACTCATTTTTCAGGTTCTTGTTTTTTGCCGGCTTCGAGGGATTAAATAAATTAGTGAACCAATCATAAAAATTATTCATCCACTCACTTCCATCATAACCTCTTCGTAAAGTATATATAAAAAGAAATCCTGCCAGGCCACCGGCAAGGTGTGCGATATGCCCGCCGGAATTCGTGCCGGGAATAGTAGCAAGATCAATGACCAGGAATAAAGCAGTTAATACCCACAACGGGATGCCTCCATTGAGCATCGGAAAAATTCTGTAGCCGGGGGATATCGTGGTTGCAGCGACGGCGATCGCCATGATTCCAGCGGAAGCGCCCAGGGCAACACCTGAATGATTCCTGAATTCAGGTATCAAATTAAAGAAAACGAGAAAAGCGATACCACCAGCAATGCCTCCATATATGAAAACAGGGACAATTTTTCTATTGCCCGTCAGGTCCTGCATAATATGACCAAAGCCCCAAAGCCAAAGCATATTACTGATGATGTGCCAGATGTCCTCGTGATAAAACATATGACTGATGATTGTCCAGGGCTTTTGGACAAACTCCCGGAAAGAAGACGGCAATGCGATATTCCTTGTAAAATCAGAATAATAATTAGCCTTGGCAATATCCTGTTCATAGCCAAAGAAATAAATAACATACACGAATTTAAAAAGTACGAATACTACCAGGTTGATAGCGATCAGCATAACCAATGCGTTCCCATCCTGACTTAATGATAGTCGACGCTTATATTCCTTTTCGTAATAGCTCATTTTCTATTTTGAAATTTCTCCGGCATATGAGGATGAAATTGAAAGCAGGCTGTCAATTACCTCATTTTCCCTCCCTGGTTAATATAACGTTTTACGATTGGTTTTGTTCCAGATAAATACAATAATAAAGCCAGTAATAGCCCCTCCAAGGTGTGCAAAATGGGCCACATTATCGCCGGATGAATTTGAAAAGCCTCCAAATAAATCAAGCCCCACCATAGCCAGTACCATCCATTTTGCTTTTATCGGGAAGGGGATAAACAAGAATAATAATTCAGTATTGGGAAAGAGGTAAGCAAACGCTGCGAACAAACCCATGATTGCGCCGGAAGCGCCAAGAGCGGGAGATATTGCTCCAAAAATTCTTTCCTGCGTTACCGGGTTGCCGGCAACAATATCCTGCAGTAACTGATCACACCTGAAGTATTGCATGGTTAAGTGCAGCGCTGCTGCTCCTACACCGCAAGCGAGGTAGAAAAGTAAAAATCGTTTTGGACCCCACACATTTTCCAGTACTCGCCCAAACATCCATAGCGCAAACATATTAAAAAGGATATGTGCAAACGTGGTTGGAGAGTGCGAAAACATATGTGTGAAAACCTGGTACGGTTGAAATTTTTGATAGTCTTCCAGGTAATTTTTTTCAACCAGCAAGGTGCGAAGAGAGTCCGGCATGATGGGATAAAGCATGAAACGCTCTGTCAGGTGATACGTTTTTTCAAGGGTTAGCTGACCTACGTACACCAGCGCATTTATAATAATAAGATTCTTAACTACCGGCGGAAAATTACTTGGTTTGTAATATCTGAAATCACTCATGCGGTAAAGTTAATTGTTATGGTTTAAGTGTAGAATAAGAACCGGAACCCTTTTATTGTTAAATTTATTTCAACTTTAATTGGGCCACATTTTCTATGTGGTGCGTGTGTGGGAACATATCTACAGGCTGAACTTTTGTCACGGCATACTTTTCAGAAAGCAAATTCAGATCTCTCGCCTGGGTGGCCGGATTACAACTCACATAAACGACCGTGGGAGCCGCTATATCAAGTATTTTTCGCACCAATTTTTCATGCATGCCCGCACGTGGTGGATCAATAACAATGACTCCAGGCCTGCCATGCTCGTCAAAGAATTCATCATTACAAACATGAATGACATCACCTGTATGGAATTGCGCTTTTCCGGACAGGTTGTTTAAGGTTGCATTTTCCCGGGCATCTTTTACGGCAGCTTCCATCATCTCAACCCCGATAATTTTTTTTGCTTGCCTGCTTAAAAAGATCCCGATACTTCCTGTGCCGCAATAAAGATCATATACAACCTCTTCCCCCGTTAAGGCAGCAAAGTCTCTTGCGATCGAATATAATTTTTCTCCCTGTTTTGTATTTGTTTGAAAAAAGGACGTGGGCCCGATCTTGAATTCAAAATCTTCGAGTCTTTCAATAACATACCCTTTACCAAAATAAACAACAGGCTCAAGATCATTCAGGCTATCGTTCCATTTTGTATTGATCGTATACAGCAGCGTGGTTATGTTTGGAAATGTTTCTAATATAAAATCCAGGATACGTTTTATTTTTTCATCATCGTCCCCTTTACTATCGGAACCAAACACCATATTTACCATGATCTCCCCGGTGCTACAAATGCGCATTTGCAGGGTTCGCATAAAACCTCGGTGATTTCTTATGTCATAAAATGAATACCCATTTGATTTTGCAAAATCTTTTATCGCATGACGAATGAGATTTGTAGGCTCTTGCTGCAGGTAGCAGGTCCTGATATCAATAATTTTGTCGAAGATCCCTTTAGCATGAAAGCCAGCCACGTTTTCTTCGGCAGAAATACCGGGATCATTTAATTCTGAATCTAAAAGAAAACGCCTGTTGCTGAAAGTGTATTCTAATTTATTACGGTAGAATTTTGTTTCGGCTGCACCAGCGATCGGGATTATTTGAGGGATCTCTACTTTGCCAATCCTTTTCAAAGTTTCTTCCACCTGTTTTTGTTTGTATTCCAATTGCTTCTGATAAGGGAGCATTTGCCATTGACAGCCCCCGCAGGTTCCAAAATGGGAACAAAACGGCTCTACCCGTTCTTTGGAATACTCATGAAAACGTAAAGGATACCCCTCTGCCCAGTCTTTTTTGTTTTTGAAGAGCTTTACGTCAACAACGTCACCCGGCACGACACTTTCAATGAAAATAACCTTCCCATCGATTTTGGCCAGCGATTTCCCTTCCGCTGCGTAGTTCTCCACCCTTATTTTTTCTAATATTATGTTTTTCCTTTTTCTCACGGCGCAAAATTATCGTTTAGGAGGTAAAGGCAGCGGTTTAACATTGAAATGTGGCTCAAATTCAATGTCTTTTGGTAAAATAAGTTTAAACCTTGAACGTTAAACCAAGATCACTAAACGCTTTGAACTGTTTTAGATAACTTTGATGACTATTCAGGCCTCATGAAACGAATCGTATTTCTCCCACTTTTTTTCATTTCCGCGTCTTTAATTGCCCAGCAAGAGGGCTATGAGATAAAGGTTAGTTTCAAGCCTTTTGCCAACCAATATATTTACCTGGGTCACTATGAAGGCAAGCAATTGCCTATTATTGATTCTGTACTTGTAAATGATAAAAGCGAAGGAACATTCAGAGGTGCCACGAAATTAGGAGGAGGCGTTTACCTTATCGGATACCCCAATAAACAGGGATTTTTTGAATTTTTAATAGGTAAAGAGCAACATTTTTCTATTAAAGCAGACACATCCGACCTGGGTAAAATAAGTTTTACCAATTCGCAGGACAATGATCTTTTTCTGACTTACCAGAAATTCATGTCAGAAAATGGAAGAAGGATCGATAGCGCACAAAAACTGTATCCTTCTGCTGAAACCAAAAAAGATTCTGCTGCATTATTGGAACTCATTGTAAAAACAAATAAAGCTATCAGGGATTACAGGTTTGGGATCATGAAAAAATATCCGGATGCCACTCTTTCCTTTTTATTGACACTTTTACAGGAGCCAGAAGTGCCGCCGGCATCACAACAACCAGGAGGCAAATATGATTCAACATACGCATGGCAGTATTACAAAACGCATTTTTGGGACGGAATAAATTTTTATGATGACCGCCTGATCCGCACCCCAATCTTCGAAAACAAACTTGATAAATATTTTGACCAGGTAGTGTACCCTCATCCTGATTCGGTAATAAAAGAAATTGACTGGATGGTTGGGTATGCCACCACCGTTGAAGAAAACCAAAAATTCCTGTTGATGAAATTTGTGAACCGGTACCTGAACATGAAGTACATGTGGGAGGATGCGGTATTTGTTCATTTGTATGAGAAATATTTTGCGCAAAAAACTTATTCCTGGCTCACGGAAAAAGGAATGAAAACCATACAGGACAGGGCGTACAGCCTGATGTCAAACATTCTTGGAAACCCCGCATCAGATATTGATTTGCCCGATACTTCTGGAAAGCATCGTACGCTTTACGGGCAAACCTCCGCTTATACCGTGGTCGTAATCTGGGATCCCACCTGTGGTCATTGCAAAGAGATCGTCCCCAAGGTAGATTCACTATATGAACAAAAATGGAAGGCGGAAGGCGTCAGGATCTATGCGATGGCTAAAGAAACGGACGGTACTAAAAATGACTGGATGAATTTTATCCGCCAGCATCACCTGCAGGACTGGACCAATGTTTATTATTCGAAGGCTGACGAAAAAGCAAGGGTTGACGCAGGCGTTCCAGGGTATTCGCAGTTGTATGATGTGTTGAGTTTTCCTACATTATATTTGTTAGATAAAGATAAACGGATCGTTGCTAAAAAATTAAGCTTCGACCAGATCAACGAAGTCCTGCAGCAAAAAATAAACCGACAATAACTTTCTACAAAATTCAAACTATGAATAAAAACTGGGCATTGCTGTTCATGACGTTTCTTATAGTATCAGCGTCTCCCGCTCAAACTTTGTTCACGTATGGAAATTATACTGCCGATGCGAAAGATTTCCTGAAGGCTTACAATAAAAACAATACAGCACCGGCGGTGGACAAGACAAAATCGATGAGAGATTATCTTGATCTCTACATTGCTTCCCGTCTTAAGATCAGGGAAGCCTACAACAGGGGCTATGATACTTTGTCGCAGATAAAAACCGATATCGAAAATCTTCGTTCACAGATCGTGGAGAATTATCTAAATGATCCGGAAACTTCGGAAAAACTTTTGAAGGAATCCTTTCAACGGAGTCAAAAGGACATCCACGTGGCTCATATTTATATAAGCTTTAAAAATGAGTCCGGGGTTGCTGACACTGTTGCTGCAGGTAAAAAAATAAATGAAGTATTTGAGAAATTAAAAAAGGGGGAAGATTTTTCTAAGCTGGCGCAGCAATATTCTTCGGATCCCGGTGCAAAAACTAATAACGGGGACCTGGGATTTGTTACGGTATTTACGCTCCCCTATGAGTTTGAGAATGTAATTTATAGTATAGCACCTGGCAGCTTTTCGGCTCCTTATAAATCAAAGATCGGCTATCACATTTTTAAGAACCTGGGTGAACGAAAAGCTGTTGGAAGAATAAAAGCGGCTCAAATTCTATTGGCCTTTCAACCCGGCGCAGATGATGCCTTTAAGAAAAAAACGTCTTTACTTGCTGATTCCTTATATCAAAGGCTCTTAAAAGGCGATGACATCGCCAGGCTTGCGGCAAAATTTAGCAATGATTATGTTTCTGCTGCCTCTGGTGGCGTGATGCCGGAGTTTGGGATTGGACAATATGATCCGGAGTTTGAAAAAATAGTTTTCGGCCTTAAAAAAAATGGAGAGATCAGCAAACCATTTGTTACATCCCACGGATATCATATAGTAAAGCGAATCAGCCTGGTGCCTGTAGTTACTGATCCTAACAATAAGGTGAATATAGAGGATTTGAAGTTGAAAGTGAATACCAGCGACCGCATGCAATACGCAAAAGATCTCCTGATCGAAAAGGCGCTGAAGCAGATCGATATAAAAAAATCACCTTATTCAGAAAACGAATTGGTGATTTTATCTGACAGCCTTCTTGATAATAAGCGGCTGGCTTCTCCCGTAACGATCAACAGGGCAACAACCTTATTTTCGATAGGAGACCAGTTATTTACGTTAAATGATTTTATTATTTATGCCCAGTCGTGGAGGTATAAGCCTGATGGGACAGGCGCAAAACCATTTAACCAGGTGATGGATGAATTTGTTCATCATGAAGTGGAAACCTATTATCGCACGCATCTTGAAAATTTCAATCCTGAATTTAATTACCAGATGGGAGAATTTAAAGACGGGAATTTATTTTTTGAGATCATGCAACGAGAAGTATGGGGTAAAGCACAAACAGATACCGCGGCCCTTGAATCGTATTATGAAAAAAATAAAAACAGCTATATCTGGAAGCAGAGTGCTGATGCGGTTATATTTTTCTGCAGCGATGAAAACAGTGGGAAAGCATTGTATGATGCGGTAAAGAAGGATCCTTCCCATTGGAAAGCGGCTTCTGCTGTATTTGCAGAAAAGGTGGTAACTGATTCTTCCCGCTATGAATTTGAACAAATTCCCAATGCAACGAAGGTGGTTTTGCAAGCAGGAACAATAACAGCTCCTTTGAAGAATAAAACTGATGGAAGTGTATCCTTTGCTTATGTTATAAAATCATACCCGGCAAACCTGCCACGAAATTATACCGATGCAAAGGGACTTGTGATAAATGATTACCAGGCTGAATTGGATAAGGAATGGATTGCTGAGTTAAAGAAAAAATATCCGGTAAAAGTGGACGAAAAAGTTTTTGAACAAATCTCGAAATGAAATGGCGATTAGTGTGGCCAGGTCCCCTATAAGCTTTTTTGATTTTCACTTCTTTCCACGCCATACCGGACTTGCCGTTTACCGTTTATCCATTCTTTTTATCCGGGGTGGTTGTTCGCCACTCGATTTTTAAATTTCTTAATGCTTCTTTAAGCCATTTCTTTACTTCTTTGCGCCAATTTTAAAGTGCTTCAGGTGTATTTGGCAATTCTTTATCATTTCGTGTCGAGGTAAATGAGCAGCCAGTGAAAGAGTTTGGCTTGTTATGGATGGTAGAAGAAAATAATTTAGTCATTGTTATTGATTCCTTCACTATTAAAAGTATAGCAATGAAAAGATTAATTTTAGCCATGACCCTGTTGCTTGGTTCGACAGTTATTTTTGCCGGTACCCCACCGGTAGTAAATCAAAAAATATTAAAAGCTTTTGAAGAAACATTCAGGGATCCAAAGGATGTGAGCTGGCACGAGTATGAAAATTTTTGCGAAGTGGATTTTAACCAGGATGAAATAAAGACCCAGATCCGGTATGACAATGATGGTAATATCATTGCCACCACGCGTTATTATTTTCAAAACCAGTTACCACCCCATATTCTTTCCAAACTCAAAAAGAAATTCCCAGATCGCTCTATATTCGGGGTTACAGAAATCTATACCGAATCCGATCTTACTTATTATGTAACGATGGAAGATGGCAAAAACTGGTATACGGTCAAATCAAATCCTTTGGGAGTCCTTGAACAAACTGAAAAATTTAAAAAGGCACCGACTCATTGATCGACCAGTGAATTTATTAACCGTCCTGTATCCAGGGCGGTTTTTTTTGTTTGGGGAATGATGAGCATAAACAAAAAAAAAGCAGGCCGATTAGAAAACCGCCTGCGTGGGTCATAATTGACCGTTCACATGAGAAAACTTTATTTAAATGTTGGTTTTAAATGTCAATTAGTTGTTTTTCACTTCTATAAAAATACAATGGCTAAATCGTTATTTCTCAACTACTTTACCCAACCATGAAATTGTGACGCTGAATCATAAATGCATTCATTCATCCTTCACTTTTGCCGTTTATAAAACCCCGGTAAGCCTGTAAAAAACAACTATTTACATCCCTTCGACACAAGTCATTTTGGTAAAGTGAAACCAGCCAAAAAACTGATGTGTTTTTTCAACAAAAAACACCAGGAGTAACCTTGCCAATAGATGATCCATCCAAAAAAAAATGCCATCGAAATGGCATTTTTAATAACGCGGGAGAATGAGAGGATATTTTAGTAACCCGGGTTTTGTTGAGATTTTATATTTGGGTTTACATCTATTTCCGCTTGTGGTATTGGAAAGACCCGGTGGTGATCATCCACAGCAATCGGGAATGGAGTAAAAGGGATCTCATTCTTAACATGATTGGTAATGGGTAAATTTAAACGCATCAGGTCCCAATAACGATCTCCTTCAAAAGCCAATTCTTTTCTTCTTTCGTTGATAATATCCGCTTTAAGTTGTGCGCCTGAAGAGCTATAGCCGGCAAATGATCCATCTCTTTCTTCGCTCAGCATATTTAAATAAGTAAGAGCATGAGGTTCATCACCCGCACCTGCATACGCCTCTGCAAGAATTAAAACCACATCTGCAAAGCGAAGCACTTTTATGTCATCTTTATCATCAGGGTTTGATGTATTGGAGTATTTATTATTAATATAGATCGTTTGGCCTCCTGACGTTGTTGCTGAAAGAATGACACTGGTTCTGATATCAGAAGCGCTGTATTGATTGAACAAATCATTGGTGATCCACAAATCGCCGTAACCTATCGGGGGCTGTTCGTAGAAAGCGGATAACTGGTTTGAGCTTAGATTTGAAGCAGCATCGCTTGATATTTCAAAAAGTGTTTCAACTCTATCCGTTCTTGGACTGGGATCTGCCCAGAAGCCTTCAAAATCTCCTGCATCTACCAGCGAAAATCCACTGTTATTCACCACATCAAGGGCTGCATCCCGGGCATCCTGCCAATCACCCATAGTTAGGTAAACTTTAGCCAACAATCCTTTAGCTGCATACTTGGAAATGTATTCTGAAGTCATGTCCCTGCTTGAACTGGTTGAAGTAATCGTGAGCGTTTCTCCCTGGTTCAATGTAATAGAAGTAAATGCAGTTTTCAGATCACTTACTATTTGAGCATATACCTCTTTGACAGTATTACGTGCCGGCAAAGCATTCTGATCATATTGGGTAACTATTGGAACTCCCGGATCGTCAGGAGCAACCGTGTAAGGATGTGCAAAATTGCGAACCAGCTCAAAGTACATAAGGGCTCTTGCAGCGTAGGCTTCACCCTTAAGTTCATCTACCGATTCTGAACTGGCGAGGGTTGAATTAATGATCTGGTTTGCATTTTTAATAACGCTATAAGCGGCATCCCATACACCATTTGCTTCGCCATTGGCCGACGTTTGGTTATAATCCCTGAAGGTCAGGTAGCGGCCTGAATTGCCATTTCTTAAATACACATTATCGGCGGCAAGGTCACCTTTCACCGGTAATAGTCTTCCATATAAATTAACACCTCTCAAACCGGCATACATCCCATTGGCAATTACATTCAGGTCCGCATCCGATGTAATCGCTTTATCCACTGGCAATGCATCATAAGGCACCAGGTCGTAAAAGCTTTTCTTGCAGGAACTCATCCCTATGACCAGTACTATAAAAAAGATAAATATTTTAAAACGTGTCTTCATGATTTCTTTTTTTAAAAATTAAAATGTAAGGTTTAATCCAAACGTGATCGACTTCGTATAAAACACATTCAGATTGCTTGCGCTGGCCGTGCCTTGCTCAGGATCTATGGTTAAATTTTTATCATAGGTCTTTGTCCATAGATTGGTACCCATCACATAAAAACGTAAGCCACCAATACCTATTCTATTAGTAACAGAAGTGCTCAAATTATATCCCACCGTCAGGTTGCGAAGTCTTATGAAATCGCCTTTGTAAAGAAACCTTGATGAGAACGCGTTAGAATTATTGGTGGAACCAAATTCATACCTTGGAACGTTGGTGATATCACCGGGCTTCTGCCATCTTTGTAAATTAATCGCATATTTGTTCAGGTCAGGATACGTTCCATCTATTGCATAATTGATCCATGAATCCGTTACAAGATTTCCGTAGTTGTAGATAAAATCAGTTTCAAGATCAAACCCTTTAAAATTTAAAATGCTTGTGAGACCACCAAAATATTTTGGAGATGCCGATCCGAACAATTGTCTTTGTGCGGTATTATAATCATTAGTGGTCGCTCCGTGCGTACCATCCACGTACCACAACGGATCACCATTCGCAGGATCTACACTCGCCCATTCACGAACATAGAAAGTTTGAAAGTCAAACCCTTCCCTTAAGATAAAGTTGCCGCTGGTAATGTCTTTACCACCGGGCAAGGTGACTATCTTATTCTTATTACGAGAAAGATTAAAGCTTAAGTTCCAGGAAAAATCTTTCGTTTTAATGGGTGTTCCATTCAACGCTATTTCAAAACCCTTATTCTCGATTTTTCCGATGTTATCAATAAAGGAAGTGAAACCGGTTGTACCGGAAAGAGGGTTATTAAAAAGCAGCCTGTCTGAAATTCTCCTGTAGAGATCTACTACTATCGACAGGCGATCTTTAAGAAAACCGGCGTCCAAACCAATATCTCCTTGCCGGGTGGTTTCCCAGGTCAGGTTATTATTTCCTACTACATCAAAACTTCCGCCTGGCTGCCCGCCATAGGGTACACCATAATGCACGGTAGGCCTCCATTGGTAGTCGCCAATAGCGGCATTACCACTTGTTCCATACGAACCCCGAAGTTTTAATCCGGAAATAAATGATACGTTGCTAAAAAATTTTTCTCTATTAATGTTCCATGCTCCGCCTGCTGACCAGAAGTTACCATAGAGATTGCTATTACTGAATCTTGAGGAACCGTCTCTTCTGAAACTTCCGCTCAAAACATAACGACCATCATAGTTTACAGTTGCTGAGGAATAAATGCCGGCAAAATCATAATCGGAGCCGGAAGAAGCAGCACCGACGGGCGTTGCTGAATTTACACTATAAAAAAGTTGATTCGTTGGAGGGAAACCCTGTCCGGCAGAATAAACGAAATATCCTTTATTCTTTTGAACTTCATAACCAAGTTTCGCATCCAATCTTATTTTACCCGTATTGCCGAAGGAGGAACTATAATCAAACTGGTTCGTGGCTATCCAGTTAAATATCCGGGAATTATTTGTTTGTAAAAGACCGCCAAATCCCACGCCATCCCCATGAAACTGGTTCCAAAAATTATACTCATCGATTGTGTTGTAATCGATCCCAAACTTTGAGGAAAATTTCAAATTTTTTAAGATAGCATATTCAGCTCCAACACTTCCTTGTATCAACGTAGTGTTAGTTGAATACTTATCGTTTTTGGCGATGTACAGGGGGTTATAATTTCCACCGCTAAAACCTGTGGGATCATTTGGATCAGTACTGATATTTAATGACCCATCTGCATTATATGGATTTTGTGTGGGCCGTAAAAATGGAAGCGATCCAACAGGATTTGAAAAGGCGCCGCCATTATTAGGTGTGGTTTGTATTGCGTTTGACCCGGTTAAGTTTACTGTAAAATTCAATTTATCGCTAGCGGTATGTTTGAAATTTGTTCTAAAAGAATATCTTTTAAAATCAGAGGCCATCACAGTGGCCTGTTGATCAAAATAACCACCTGAGATAAAGAATTGATTTTTTGTGTCCCCACCGCTCGCGGATAAATTATATTGTTGTTGGCGGCCGGTTCTGGTAATAACATGAAGCCAGTCAGTATTTACACCGGTCCCTTCACCATATTGTTGTGCAAAAAAATCAGCGTCAGCCTGTGATCCTCCCGCATTAATGACCCCTTCCCTTAACAATCCGAGGTATTCAGTCGCATTTAAGAAACGGGCATTTGGAGGAAGATCTGCCAATTTATTATAGCCTATTTCTACATCTGCTCTGAATTTTGTTTTACCAGGGCGGCCTTTTTTTGTAGTGATAATGATCACTCCATTTGCTCCTCTTGAGCCATAAATTGAAGTAGCCTGGGCATCTTTCAATACCGTTATACTTTCGATATCATTTGGATTTATTCCTGCAAGAGCGTTTGCAGTAGTAGTAAGACCCGTAAGATCTCCGGAGTTAACGATCATCCCATCGATCACAAACAAAGGATCAGCACCAGCGGTTGCAGAGCCAATTCCCCTGATCCTGATCTCCTGGAAAGCACCCGGCTGACCTGTGGCAATAGGAGCCTGCAAGCCCGGTACCTTTCCTTCGAGCTCCTCGTCCATTGAAGTATAAGGCCTGTTTTCTATTTCGGCCGCTTTCACGGTACTGATAGAAGACGTAACATTTGTTTTTGACTGGGTGCCGTATCCGACCACAACCACTTCCTGAAGATTTTTTGAACTGGCCTCCAGCGTTATGTTATATGACGAGGAGTTTGTTACCTTAACTTCTTTATCAGCTAAACCTACATACGATACGACAATAGTAGAAACATTGGAGGGGATTGCCAGCGAGAAAGAACCATCCGTACCAGATGTAGTTCCAATATTTCTCCCCCTGATAAAAATAGAGGCATTCGATAAACCATTCCCCTTTTCATCGGTAACTTTTCCGGTTATGGTTCGATTTTGAGCCATCACAAAAAGGAATGGTGACAATAGGGTAATAAGTAGAATAAATTTTTTCATCAGCAGAAATTTTAGGTTGAAGAATGAAAAATCAAGTCTAAGGCAACAATTTCAAGGAACTTGCTTCATGTAAGGAAAGCCTATTTGCTTAAGCGTGAATTTTCTTAAATGAATCGTGAATTAAACAATGTCATTAAAAAAATAAAAAAGCTGGTAGTTACTACCAGCTTTTTTTATCATTAAAATGTACTTACAGGCAACCCTTTTTCTTTCTTAATAATCATCTTCAATAAACCCTGTTCGTGCTGTTCCGCTTATGATAAAAGTATCGGTGGGATCATCTGAGAATGTTGCCTTGAAATAAATACTATCGGTTGAGTTGCCGCTTTTGGATCTTCCCGCCTTTGAGAGGATCTTTCCATCTGCAAGGGTTACTTGTATATCATAATACTGATTCTGGGAATTGGGGGTGCTGAAAGTAAGATTACTGTAATCTACTTTTGCCTTACACTTAAAGTCCCACGAATTGCCCAGGTCATCTACCCAGAGTGAATCATCACCTTCGGAGGTATTATAGGTATTTAGAAAAAATGTTCCGAGGCCGAATACGTCCGACCCATTTTGTGTAAAGGTTACCCACCATCCATTGGCGGCTTTCACGCCGGCCGTATTACCTGGTGTTAATGTTTTTTTGCATGAAACTGCACCCAAAAAAACAATCAGGATCAGAGCAATATTTATTTTTTTCATTATAATTTTTTTTAGCTTTTAAATTCAGAATGCTAGTTGAAATCACATTTTTTGCCATTTCTTTTCAACCGTTAAGGGCCCACCACCAAAATCAAGTCTGCTCGGTGTCCAATCAATCAGGCCAGCAGAATAGGTACCCGGGTTTGGTGTAACAACTCGGCCCACAGACCCTACCACCTGTTGAGGAATTATTAGGGTTGCGCCATCTGTGCATATAAAATATACACCAATGACCACGGTACTTCCACCTCCCCAACAATTAGTAGTATGATACAATCCAGCGTCAACCTTTACAACACTTGCAGGACCTGGAGCTCCACCAATAGCAGTGTAGGTTCCCGTAAGATCTGCAGCGCCCGGAGTCTCAGCCTGCGGAATTACGACCACGGTACGTTGTGTGGTGGCAGTGAAGCCGTCAGCATTTGCTGCAGTGTATGTAAGAATATATAACCCAACGGCCGCAGTATTTACCGTTCCGGTAACAGTTACAGGAACATCCGTACCATTTACATTTGCTTTTGCGCCGGGATCTGTGAACGTAGTGCCCTTAACAACCGATACAGCATCCGCTCCAACAAGTGAGATGGATGGGAAGTAGACGATCTTTGAAACGCCCACCGTATCTTTTGGGTAATTAAAATCTGTTTTATTGCAGGAGAGCAAAAAACTGATTGCACAGATCGAAAGTATTATTGAACGTATTTTCATTTTAATATTTTTTAGTGCTTAATTAGTTTTATTTACCCCACCATACAGGAGTTGTTATTGGTACAAGCGTCGGTGAATTGGTATTGATCGTGGTTTCTGAATTAGGGAACACAAACCTTTTAGGCATCTGGCCAGGAGGTAAAACTGAATTCTTAACAATGACCAATTGACCTGGAATATAGCCTGGATCGTCAGAGTATACCGTGCTGGTTGCTGGAAAGCCTGTCCTGTTTTTTTCAAAGAAGGATTCAATTCCATGACAACCAAATGCACATGATGCCCATTTTTGCCTGATGATCTGGGCAATTGGAACAAGTGCTACTCCACCTTCTTTTTCATTTCCCCATTCATAAGGACCACCTGGTGCTATAAAGGGAGAACCATCATTACCTGTAGCATCGAATGCAGCCAGCACACCCTGGTTGTACAAACTCTTTGCATTAGCGGCTCCAAAATATCTTACATCAGCTTCTGCTTGTAGAAAGTAAGACTCTGCTGCAGAAATAAATTCAACCGGATCGGTAGCTTCAGAGTGGTCAGCATTTCTAAAAGTTTTAGCAGCCTGGTAGGTCGCATTATTAGCGGAATAATCTCCCTGGTTGATGGAAGCAGGATTGTTTACCTGGAAATAATAAGTAATCCTCGAATCAGTATTTGCCATCAGCCAGGTTACAAAAGTTCTGCTTGCTCTTAAATTATTTGGGGTATTCAATTGCCTCTTATTCATTTCGAACATTGGGTTGTCCAAACCCGGAGCATCAACAAAATTTGTCACGGCAGCATCAACCGATAAAAAGGGTGCTCCGCTACCAACCAATGCGGTAATACCTGCGGTGGCAACATCTGCATGTGAGTTGACCATCCGTAAATACATTTTCAACTTGAGAGTATTTGCAAACTCTTTCCATTTTTCCATATCCCCGCCAAAAACAAGGTCCTGGGCACCGGGAGAGGTATTTGTGCTTGCTGAAAAATCTTTATTGAGCGCGGTATCGATGCTGCTCAAAAGATTCGTATAAATCGAAAACCCGTCATCAAATTTTGGATTCAGATTACTTGAACCTGCCAATGCTTCTGAATATGGAATCTGATCGTACATATCGACAAGAACTCCTGTTGCATAAGCTTTCATGACTGTACCCATCAGGTAAAAATTCCAATCGGATGAAGCTTTTGAATGATCAATAACATATTGAAAATTCTCAAGACCGCTGGGGAAAATGAGATCCCAGGGACCATTTACAAAACGATCCGTAGTCGGCATGTTATAGGAATCTACATCCGTGTATTGCTGGGCCAATGAGGCTTGCGTAAAAAATTGTGAAAGCATTCCCCCTGCAATCGCGAGGTCGCCACCAGTTTCTCCAATAGTTGCTAATACGCCTACTGGAAAAACTAACGAAGGATTGCCCTGGTCCAGGGTGGGAACATTTGGATCATGATTTACATCCAATTGTTTTTTACAGCCGGTTTGTGCTACGTATACTAACACGAAGGTGGCCACAATTAAATTTCTTTTATTAAATAGTTTCATGTTTTGCTTTTTAGAAAGTAATTTTTAAAGTAGCTCCAAAACTTTTGGAAAGCGGAGTTGCTGAAAACTCACCAAACTGGCTAATTAAATCATTTCCCAAATTGGTAGCTTCAGGATCAACATAGGCATTCCCTTTAGGCGTCCATAAAAGGAAATTTCTTCCGTAGACAGCAATCGCCGCATTAGCAGCGCCGATCTTTGAAGCCCATTGGCGGGGGAGATTAAATGAAAGATTAACATCCCTTAATTTCAGGAACGACTTGCTGATGATGGTCATATCGCTAATACCAGCGGGATTTTGCGCTCCATTGTAATAAGCATAGTTGTTATCACTTTGACCATTGCCCGTAGCACCAATAAAAGTTTGGTTCGGTACATAGGTCACTTTGCCGCTTGCATCTGTAACAGCATTCACTGAATTTGGAATGATGAAAGGCTTGCGGTCATTATAAGTTGTAGCGATTCCATTTCCGTCAAAAAGTACAAGACTTGCTGTATTACTATACATTACTCCACCATACCTGTAATCAAATGAAAACCCGAGACTGAAATTTTTATAGGTAAGCGTATTGGAAAGACCCATCGTATAATCATACAATCCACTTCCGAAATATCCATTTGCCAATCCAAACTGGTCAAGCGGTGCAATGTTAACTGTTGGCAAACCTGTGGTGGCATCCACAATTGTTTTTCCATCAGGTGTTTTTTCTGGAACCGGCGCATAGATCGAAGCAACTGTTTTTCCTACAACGGCGCGTATTTCCGGTCCACCATTCAAACCAAAAAGCAAAGGATTTTGAGTGGCACCGGTCAACTGGTCCACGTTGTTCCAATTCTTTGTAAAAGTATATATAAGGGACCAGGTGAAATCTTTTGTATCAACCGGTCTTGCATTTAAGGTAAGTTCAATTCCTTTATTGCTGACGGTACCCAGGTTTTCAACAAGGTTTGTAAAACCTGTTGATGGCGCTATGGGTACTTTAAATATCTGTCCTTTTGTTTTTTTATCATAAACCGTCGCATCGATACCGATCCTGTCATGAAATAACTTGACTTCAGTTCCAAATTCAAATTCATCATTAAAAATTGGCTTCAGCGTCGCATTGCCTATAATATTGTCAACACTAAAAGCACTTACACCGTTAAAAGGCGTGTTCAATGTTCCAAAAGGCAACGGTATAGTTCCTACTGCTAACTTGGGATAAACAAGGTATGGGGCAGGATCTGAACCGGTGCGACCGTAAGCTACCCTAAGCTTTAGAAAAGAAATGGTCTTTTTAGCATTAAGTAATTGTGATGCCACCCATGAGAGGTTGGCCCCTGGATAAAAAATGGTATTGTGATCCGTCGGCAAAGTCGATGACTTATCATCTCTTATATTCCCGGTTAAATAAAGTTGGTTATCAAATGAGATCGTAGCCTGTGCGTATGCGCCACCCCTTCTTCTCAGCAGATTGAAATCTGTTGTAATAGGAGGAAGGCTGGTATTGGAAAGGTTGTAAAAACCCGGAACGGTGAGGTTTGTAATACCCGTTGCTTCTGATCGTTGCATACTCTGATAATAATTTACCCCGGCAAGCGCATCCAGGGAGAATTTTTTACTCAGGTCTTTATTAAATTTTAAAATGAAGTCTCCATTCATGATTCCGAAAAAATCGGAAGCCTGGCTTACTGAACCTACGTCCGGAGTCCTTGCAAAACTTTCTACATTATTTCCGGCATCCCAGCTACCTGGAGTGGGGAAGGCTACTTGTTTCCAGCTCTTTGTTCTTGCATTTGTAAAATCACCGCCAAATCTGAATTCGGCGCTTAACCAACTTTTGAATTTATAACTCATATCCAGGTTGCCAAAGAACCTGTCTTCATTTTGAACATTGCCATTTTCATAAATTCCGAAATAGGGATTTTCCGCATAAGGTGTGAAGTAGCCATCCGTATTGAAGAATTTATTTTTATAATCCCTGAAATCTGTGATCGGTATGTCAACCGGCATCTGCAATAATGATTGAAACACGCCACCACCATCTGCACCACTCTGACCGCCACTAGGCGTATTTATTTTGCGATTAATATAGTTGAAAGAACTATTGATTGAAAATTTATCAAAGGTGCTGTTCGTTCTCAAGGCAAACGTATTTCTTTCAAGATAATCGGTCTTGGTAGGCATTACTCCATCACTTGTAGTATTGCCGTAGGAGAAAAAGAAGCGGGTGACTTCATTACCACCAGAAAGAGAAATTGAATTGTTGTATTCATTGCCCACATCAAAAAAGTCGCGTATGGCATTTTTTTGAGCAACAAAGGGCTTTGACAATTGTGAATTATCTACAATGGAACCCCAAAGCCGGTTTTTACCATCAAATGCGGGACCCCAGCTTCCATTTTCTGACAATACAAAAACACCTCCCCAACCTTGTCCGAATTCTGACTGGTAATCGGGCAGCTTTCCAATAGTGCTGAAATTGGCTGAACCACTGAATTCAACTTTGAGCTTTCCGGGATGCCCTCTTTTTGTGGTGATCAGGATCGCACCATTCTTGGCAAGACCCCCATATAAAGAGGAAGCCGCTGTTCCTTTTAATATGGTAATGCTCTCAATATCGTTCGGATTAATGTCATTCATACCATTTCCAAAATCCTGCGTATTTGTAAACGGATTGCCGGCAGCCGCCTGGTTGTTATTTGCCTGGAACTGCGCATCACTTAAAGGCACCCCGTCAATAACATAAAGAGGTTGGTTGTTGGCACCTGCAATAACGCCAATACCTCTTAATATCACTTTCGTGGAAGATCCGGGGCCACCGGTAGTGCTGATCTCTACACCTGCAACTTTACCTTCAAGACCATCCAGCATTCCAACAGGGGCATTTTTGGTAATCGTTGCGGCATTAAAAGTTGCAGTGGAATACCCCAGCTTCACCTTATTCTGAGACTGGCCCAAAGCCGTTACGACTACTTCAGTCAATTGTCCTTCACTCCTGGGAAGTACAACATTTAATACACCTATATTAGCCGTAAGTGTAGTGGCCGTGTGACCAATGGAAGTGACATTGATCTTTGCGCCACTTTTTACAGTCATTGAGTAATTGCCGTTCGCATCCGCCTGCACTGAATTAGTAGTACCTACTTCTGTGAGCGTAGCAAAGGGAACGACTTCGCCCTTATCGTCTCTGATCTTTCCTGTGACAACCCGGTTTTGACATAACGCAAGGGTGCCAAAGGAAAAAGCTATAGCCATGAATAATAGCTTTCTCATAAAGATTTTAGTTTTAAATTTTTTCGACCATTAAGTTTATCAATCAGGAAAATGACAAGCCTTTGCGTAAATATGCTGTTAAAAGCACGGTCTTATTTACTGACACATGAATTCTGCTTACTGAAACATGAATTAGCAGAAGAAGATTTTTTACAATGCCATGACTTATTCCAAAACAGTCATAACATTATGACATAGCGTAAACCACATGACTCCTTAAAATTCCTCCAATCGTGAATTTTGATGAATGAAGCAGCGTTATAAATAACTGAACAATCCTTTTAGTAAACTTCTTAATTGCAGCTTTATCATAGATAAAGAGAATTCCCTGATTTGCGTCAACCATTCGTACCTGAATATGTCCACGAATAATTATTTGCTAGAGCTTAACAAGAAGTACAGATAGATTTGATGTAGCTGTGCGTTAATATGAATTGTTTTTAATACCTGCCCAATCATGAAAAAACAAACCTAAGAACCACTGAGCTTATGATTCGTGACAGATACCTGAGAATTTTATTTATACCATTGCTTGGGATGATGATTCCAGCGGTTTCGGGTATTATCAGTTATTCGCTCTATTCGATTCTCGAAATCATTGCCGCAAATATTTATTTCATCCTTACATCCTTTTGTATCTGGCGGGGCTCGAATTGGATCCATAGCAAACTCAGAAATTCCTTTAGAGCAGGAAGCAACCCGTTTTTCAAAATCGCTTCGCTATGTGCCATCTGTTTATTGTATGGGAACAGTATCGGGACCATATTAAGTATGATCTGGTTCTACATATCGAAGGACCATTTTGCCTGGAGCGCCATTTATAAGTTTAATATCCTGTGTGCTCTTGCTATTACAGTGTTCACCCTGGTGTATGAAATTTTATTCTTAAGTAAGGAAAGAGAGCTCGATACTAAAATCGTTAAACAACTTGATCGCGAAAGGTCACAGGCAGAATTAGAGGTCCTGCGCAATGAATTGGATCCGCACTTTATTTTCAATTCTCTTAATACATTAAACCACCTGATATTAAACAACCAACAGAAGGCTTATGCCTTTAATAATAAATTGGCCCAGGTGTACAAGTACTTCCTTCTCAACAAGCACAATGAACTGATATCACTGTCAGAAGAGCTGGAATTCATTGATAGTTATGTCTTCCTATTGCAGATCAGGCATGATGATAAATTGAATTTGCAAACAGAGTTCAACGATCAGAATGAACGGGTGATCATGATTCCACCGCTCGCTTTGCAGATATTGGTTGAAAATGCTATAAAGCACAATGAATTTAACCATGATAATCCTTTAGGAATAAAAATTGTAATGAATAATCATTACCTGAAAGTGAGTAATAATGTGAGGCCAAAAAATTACCTGGTTAATTCAACAGGCATCGGGCTAAAAAACCTAAGCTTAAGGTACAGGATACTTTGTAACAAGGATATTGTAATTGAAAATACTGATAAAGAGTTTATAGTAAAATTGCCCTTTATTGAGCAACAGGAACCTTAAACGAATACGCCATGTTAAACACAATTATTATTGAGGATGAAAAATCCGCAAGTGAAAATCTCATTCACACCCTTACAAATGTTGACACCGATGTGCATGTAATGGCCCAGCTTTCCAGCGTAAAGGAAAGCATAGATTATTTTTCGAGGGAACAGAAAGCCGACCTGATCTTTTGTGACGTGCAATTGGAAGACGGATTGTCATTTGAAATCTTTACAAAAGTTGAGATCAGGATACCGGTAATTTTCATCACAGGGTATGATCAATTTGTAATGAATGCCTTCGAGTATAACGGGATTGACTATTTGCTTAAACCCGTAAGTGAGGATGAATTACAGAAATCAATCATTAAATACCGGAGACTTGAAAAACATTTTGGTAACCAGCCCTCGCTCAACAACCTGGTCCAATATGTTTCCAGGAAAAAAACACGATTGATCGTAAAGAAGGGGATGGAGAATATTTCACTGAGGCTTGAAGATGTGGTGCTTTTCTTTACGGAGAATAAGATGGTGTATGTGGTTGATAAATGCGGGAAAAAATATATTTCAGACAAAAACCTGGGCGAACTGGAAGAGGACCTGGATAATTCCATTTTCTTCCGGGTGAACAGGCAGTACATAGTCAATATTAATTATATAAAAGGATTCAAGTCTTATGAAAAAGTAAAATTGCAGCTTGACCTTGTGCTTCCGGAATTGAATTACAGCATTATTATTAGCCAGGAAACCGCACCTGCATTTCGTAAATGGATGCATGAAGCATGATCATCTGCAGAATGCCCAGGCCCTGATTGCCAGAAAAATCAAATCGCTTTCACGACGTTTGCAATTACGGAAGCCTTACCCAGCGTATAATAATGGAGTACAGGGGATCCAAATTTTTTCAACTCCAGGGATTGTTGTATCAGCCATTCAGTTCCTACCTGCGCTACGGCCTCGTCAGTTTTACATAAAATGATCTCATTTGCAAGTTCGCTTGGTATGTCAACGAAAAAGGTTCGTGGAATAACTGTCAATTGTTTTTTTGTGGTAATGGGTTTGAGACCCGGGATAATGGGGACGGTAATCCCCAAATCACGGCACTGTTTGACAAAATCAAAATATTTCTTATTATCAAAAAACATTTGGGTGATGATATATTCAGCACCGGCATCGACCTTTGCTTTTAAAAAATTAAGATCGGTTTGCATATTTGGAGACTCATAATGTTTTTCGGGATAGCCCGCCACGCCTATACAGAATTTTGTTTTTAAGGCGCCTTTCAGGTCTTCTTCCAGATAAATTCCATTGTTCATATTTGCGACCTGCTTCATCAGGTCAATGGCATACCGGTGACCGTCTGCTTCAGGTTCGAAGAAAGTTTCATTTTTTGGAGCATCACCACGGAGAACAAGAACATTATCTACCCCCAAAAAATTAAGATCGATCAAAGCATCCTCGGTTTCGTTCTTGCTGAACCCTCCACAAATGAGGTGTGGAACGGCATCCACTTTATAATGGTTCATGATGGCAGCGCAAATGGCAACGGTACCAGGCCTTTTCTTGACATCTATTTTTTCAAACCTTCCATCCGTTTTTTTCTTAAACATTGTTTCACTACGATGATAGGTAACGTTTATAAAAGCAGGCTTAAATTCCATCAGGGGATCGAGATGGTCGTAAATAGCACTAATGCCCTTTCCCTTTAACGGCGGAAGGATCTCAAAAGATACCAGCGTGCTTTTTGACTGGTCAATATGCTCAGTAACGGTCATGGATAGTAAAATATCGTACAAACATAAGCATGCAAACGCCAATATCAAAGTAAGAAATAAGTCGCCCATCCGTTGATTGCTGAAAGCGCATCAACAAGAATTCCCGGGAAGGTTTAGCGGGTACATTCCCTACAGGGTTATTTGACCACCTTCGCAGGTGAAAATTTGTAAATTGCACCAATGGCCAGCAAGTTCCGATCCTTTATCCGCAAAGTTTTGATTGTTTTAAGCTTTCTTGTTGCGGTTATTTTCTTATTGGCTTGTCTCGCACCTTACTTCAACCCTGTAACGTGGTGGTTCATCTCCTGGCTTGGATTCATTTTTCCTTTTTTATTGCTATTGCTGATCCTTTCCATTATTTTTTGGTTATTCGTCGAGGCAAAATATGCAGTTCTTTTTTTAATAGTCATGTTGACAGGTTGGAAAAGTATCAGCGTTTTCTTTGCCTTTCATCTACCGCATAAATTTAATTATAGCAGGGAACCAGGAGTTTTGAGGGTAGTCACCTGGAACGTGGCCCGGTTTATCGAGATAAAAAAAAATAGCAACAGTGGCAGCCAGATCCGGTTGAAAATGATGGACCAGCTCAGGGATCAAAATGCCGATGTGCTTTGCCTCCAGGAATTTCATTCAGCTGCAAGGGAAGGCTATTATGATAATATCAGCTACATTCAAAAAGAATTAAACTATCCTTATTATTATTTTTCTTTTGATGAAGATGGATCAAAACTTTACTACAGCTCCATCATTTTTTCGCGATTACCCTTGTTTGATACGGGTAAAATCGTCTATCCGAAACCGAGTTTACAGGAGCCCTTGCTGCACGCTGACATAAATTTTAACGGAGACACGATAAGGATCTTTACAAGTCACCTGCAATCCGTACAATTCAAAAGGAGTGATTATACGAGGATCGACGAAATAAAGCACAATGATGATAGTCTCTTATCAAATTCAAGAACCATTTTTTCAAAATTGAAAAGAGGGATTGTTTACCGGAGTGTCCAGGCAAATATTATTAAGGATCAACTCAAAGAAAGTGATCATCCCATCATTTTTTGTGGTGATTTTAATGATGTTCCCAATTCGTATACTTATTTCACAGTTAGGGGAAATATGCAGGATGCTTTTTTGCAAAAAGGATCGGCCATTGGCCGAACGTTTACTTCTATATCGCCAACGCTGCGCATTGATTATATCCTGGCTTCAAAGGAATTTTCCATTTTACAGTTTAACAGGCTTGTAAAAAACTATTCTGATCATTATATGCTGGTGACTGATTTAAAACTGCCTCCTGATCAAGAGTAAGTTTCATTATTTTTGAACCTCAAGAGCCGAGGAAGGCAAGGATCTGAAGTGATCCGGACAAAAAACAATTATGAACGAACTAAAAGTTTACAATTCCCTATCAAGGCAAAAAGAAGTTTTCAAACCCATTACACCGGGGCATGTTGGGATGTACGTATGCGGTCCTACTGTAAGTGGTGAGAGCCATCTCGGGCATGCAAGACCGTACATTACGTTCGATGTAATTTACCGTTACCTGGCGCACCTTGGATATAAAACAAGGTATGTGCGAAACATAACAGATGCGGGTCACTTTGAAGAGGAAGGAAGAGAGGCGGAAGACAAAATTTCAAAAAAGGCGGTTCTTGAAAAACTGGAGCCGATGGAACTGGTGCAGAAATACACGATCCTCTTTCATTGGGCGATGGACCAGTTTAATTGTTTACCTCCATCAATTGAGCCTACAGCGACAGGCCATATTGTAGAGCAGATAAGCATGATTGAAAAAATCATTGCAGATGGATATGCTTATGAAGTAAATGGCTCCGTGTATTTTGATCTCATGAAATATGCAGGGAAATATGATTATGGAAAGCTAAGCGGACGGGTGGTAGAAGATCTTCTGGAGACTACGAGGGAGTTGGAAGGCCAGGAAGAAAAAAGAAACAAGGCGGATTTTGCATTATGGAAAAATGCCGCACCAGAACATATCATGCGCTGGAAAAGCCCCTGGGGTATTGGATTTCCCGGCTGGCACATAGAATGTTCGGCAATGAGTAAAAAATACCTCGGCGATCAATTCGATATTCATGGAGGTGGCATGGATCTTTTATTTCCACATCACGAAAGTGAGATCGCACAAAGCACCATTTGTAATCATATAGCTCCTGTTCGATATTGGATACATAATAATATGATCACGATTAATGGCCGGAAGATGGGCAAGAGCTATAATAATGTGATTAAACTAACTGAATTGTTCAGCGGGGATCATCCGGCTCTTGAAAAAGCATACCACCCCATGACTATCCGTTTTTTTATCCTGCAAACACATTATCGCAGTACGCTTGATTTCAGCAATGAGGCATTGCAGGCGGCCGAAAAAGGATTGAAAAGATTGTGGGAAGGCTATGAGAATTTAGGAAGGCTGGCAGGTACAGGTGACGAACTCCAGCCTGTAGATATTGAACTTGATGCAAAATGCCTGAAACTCATAGAAGAATTTGATGAATTTTTGAACGATGATTTTAATACGGCTAAAGTGCTCGCAAATATGTTCGAACTGTTACCGGTTATCAACTCCATGAGGGACAAAACAATTCCGGTGTCTGCGCTATCCGGCAAAACGTTTGACCTTCTTAAGAAACAAATGAAAATATATATAGAAGATATTCTTGGATTAAGAAGTGTAACGGAGATCGACAATAAAAAATTAAATGGAGTGATGCAATTACTCATCGATATCCGGAAGGAATCAAGGAATAAAAAAGATTTCGCTACCAGCGATAAGATCCGGAATCAACTTAACCAGTTGGGAATCTTATTAAAAGATGAGAAGGATGGGACTATAAGTTGGAATGTTGAATAAGAATCGCCACCCTGGATGGCGATTCACACGTCTTAATCATTTAAAGCGGACGCCCTTATCATTTCTCTTTTTCCGGGCGGACCGGGTATCTTCTCCACCTTGAATCCTGAAGACCGCATCGTTCTTTGCACCGATCCTTTACTACTATAAGTAACAAGGATGCCGCCGGATGATAGGAGTGAAAGCATTTTATCAAAAATTTCTTTTGTCCATAATTCCGGCTGTTCATTTGGAGCAAAAGCATCGAAATAAATGAGATCAAATGTTGCAGAAACCTCGAAATTCAACAAATTCTTTTTTATTTTTCTTAAAACGAAGCCAGGCCTTATTGTTATTTCTGTTTCCCATACGCAAGTATGAATTTGTTCAAACATTGGTTTCAGCTCATTTTGCTCCAGTTGTTCGCAATAATTCAGGGACTGTGACAAGTCAATTTCCAAAGGAAACAACTCCACGGCTTCATAATATACTTTTTTACCAAGCTTTTCAATTTCGATAGCCGTGAGTAAGGCATTTAATCCTGTACCCAATCCCACTTCAAAAATAGAAACGACATCTTTTGGGGTTCGATTGATAAAATGAAGCAGGCCTTCCTGGATAAATACATGCTTCGATTCCCGGATGGCTCCGTGAATGGAATGAAAGGTCAGATTCATTTCAGGAATTTCTACAGAATGGGACCCGTCGTTTGTCAAAATTAGCTTTCGCTGCATCGAACAGAATTCTATATTTATTTACTGATAATTTTTTAACCCCCAAATCCTGGCACAGCAATGAAATATGTTCCGCATCTAAGCAAAGATCAAAAACTCAAGGTACTCATTGGCCATCATGGAACACTAAAGCTGAAAAAACAAAAATACCTTTATTTATACCTGTGTTATTCAATAATGAGCCAGCAATTGTCAACGAAAGTGGCCTCCGTCATCAGGAAACGATTTATTGATTTGTATGGCGGGGAGCCAACGGCCCGGCAAATTATCGAAACACCATTTGAAAAATTACGGGGCATAGGATTGAGTAATGCCAAGGTGGGTTACGTGCAGAATGTAGCAAAGTTTGAGATTGAAAAAGGTATGGATCACAATAAGCTTTCAAAGATGAACAATGAAGAAGTTATTGAGTATTTAACGCAGATTAAGGGTGTTGGAAGGTGGACAGCGGAAATGTTGCTGATGTTTGCGCTTCGCCGGGAAGATGTGTTTGCAATTGATGACCTGGGATTACAGCAGGCAGTAATAAATCTTTATGATCTCAGGCACAGGAAGAAAAAGATCATGCTTAATAAAATTTTAAAGATATCCGAGCAATGGAGCCCTTACCGGACTTATGCATCCATGTACCTGTGGAGGTGGAAAGATAATCCGCCGCCTGTAGATAGTGTAAAGAAAAAATAGAAAAGGCCATGCCTGTTTCAGCTGGCTTAGCTCATGTAATTTATGCCTGGTTCTGGATTTACAGGAGAACTTTTTCACAGGTATCAAGATATTCTTCTTCGATCCATGCGCCAAGCCCTGGCGTTTCTGGAACTTTTACCACACCATTTTCATGATAGGTCATTCCACCACTGACGGGATCCTCAGTAAACATTAAAGGGGTATCAAAATCGAAATACATGATATTGTCGCTGCATAAAGCGAGGTGAGCAAATGCTGTCATTCCCAGTCTTGATTCCATGAATCCTCCCATTTGCATGTTCATTCCTTTTTGCCCGTGAGCCAGCTTTGCATTTTCTGCCAATGAAATAATTTTCAGGGCGTCGTAAATGCCACCTGATTTTCCAAGCTTGATATTGAGCATATCACAAGCTTTTAAATCTATCAATCTTTTTGCATCATGGTGATCGCAACAGCTTTCATCCGCCATGATCGGTATCGGGCTTTTCTTTCTCACTTTTTTTAATCGCATGAAATCCCATCTTGGAATGGGCTCTTCGCAATATTGAATATTGTACCGCTCCAATTCAATTAGTGTATTGATCGCAGTCTTTACATCCCAACCCTGGTTGGCATCTATTCGAATAGGGATATCATAGCCAATCGCTTCACGGATCAGGTGAATGCGTTCTGCATCTTTATAAGTGCCTTCTCCCAATTTTACTTTAATAACGGGAAAGCCGCGTAGTTTATATTTTGCGGCATCAGCAGCCATTTTGCCTGCTTCGCCAATGCTTACAGTATAATCAGTGACCAGGATTTTATTGTTAGTGCCCCCTAAAAATTTATACAATGGTTTACCCGCATGTTGTGCTGCAATATCATAAAGAGCTATGTCAAAAGCACTTTTAATACTATGATTCCCATAAATGGTTTTATTCATAGCCCGGGTACATTCTTTTATATCCAGTGCATTTTTCTCTTTTAAAATTTTCGCCAGGTATTGACCAACAACAAAACAGGTATCCAGGCTCTCACCATTGATGCTCATGTAAGGACTGCACTCACCATAGCCGGTAAGGTCACTATTTGTTCTAATTACTACAATAAGACTTTCCGCATTAACCTGTGCCCCGAGTGAAATAACAAAAGGTTCTTCAAGCGGGATTTGAATTTTATAAATCCCAATGCTTTTGATCTGTATTTTTGATTTGCTCATGTAACCTTTAGTTGATTAAAAAAGAATTCGTAGTCCTGCAGTAATCATTCCGGTCAGTGGTGCATTATTATTTTCAAAAAGATATTTGCTTGGATAACTTGTTGTGGGAACCCACATTTTGCCTTCTGTAAAAAAAAATAAATCGCCTCCAAGGGGAATTTCCCAACCAAGTCCTACATCCAGCGTCAACCTCTTAAAGTTACCGATGCCATTTATGGGTTGTTGTGGCGCAGCATACAAAGAAGTATCAATAATTGTAGAATAGACATTGGTAGCTTTTCCGAATATTATTCCAAACCCGGTAACGCTATACAAGCTCCAATTGGCCTCTGCATCATTTGTTCCGACCAAATAATATCTCCACCCCAGAGAGACCTGGACGAGTCGCAATTGTGCTTTATTGGAAAAGAAAATTTCCTGCGGTAAGGTATTGGATGATTTTGCTGTGGCCGAGAGAGCGTTTTTAAAATTGCCATTTGAATAATATGAAACCGACGCATAAGCACCATTGCGTGGATTAAAGTGCCAATGAAAGATCACATCCTGTCCAAAAGCCCAAAAACGTTGATTTTTCTTAAAACTTCTTTGCAATGAGACACCTGTGGCCATGCTGAACCGTAATTGGGAAAAAAGAATGTGGGGCAAGGCACAAATGAAAAGCAGTAATATAGTTCCGGGTTTCTTCAATTGAAGTTGAATACAATGTAAGGCAATTGATGAAAACAAAAAAGCCATCCGGAACCCCTTTTGGATGCGGATGGCTTTTTATATACGAACATGTTATTTCATGATCTTTAATTCTTTAATAATATTCTGAGCGACGCCCAGTTTGTCAATGCACCAGAGAACATAGCGAATATCGACACAAATGGTTCGGTTAAGGTCCTTATCAAATGCGATCTTATGACTTAATGCTTCGTAATTGCCATCAAATGCAAGACCTATCAGTTCGCCATTTCCATTAATTACGGGTGAGCCTGAATTGCCACCGGTAATATCATTGGTAGTAATGAATCCAACAACGAGGTCTTTCAGGTTTTTGTCAGCGTATTGGCCAAAGTCTTTCTTTTTCATTAGCTCCACTGCTTTTGCAGGTAGATCAAACTCATAGTCCCCGGGCACATATTTTTCGAGAACACCTTTCGCAGTGGTTACATAATTATAGTGAACGGCGTCGCGGGGATTGTAACTTTTTACATTGCCAAAACTTACCCGCATGGTAAACGTAGCGTCAGGATACATCTTTTTTGCTTTCACGGTATCCATTTGCATAATGCCTTTCAGATACAATCTTCCCAACTCATTATTTTTTGCATTGAATTGTTGCAGGTAAGGAGAATATTTGCTGGTATAATTTTTTGTAAAGGTGCTTGCGAAACTAAAGGCTGGATCCTGTTGCAATACGTTTGCATCAGGATGGGCTATAAATTCATTCCATTTCGCGTCATCAAATATTATGGTTTTGCTAAAAACATCAGCGGCAAATTTTTTATAGGTGGCTTCATCTTTCAGATCCCCATATTGATTTCTTAGGTTGTTGTAAAATCCTGTTGGATGCTGGTCCTGGGGAATGTCTTCATAATACATTTTTGTGACAGCCGCCAGTATATTCTGATCTGAGATTTTATTTTCTTCAGACAAAAAACTTTTCCTGTAGCTGTTAGCTGCATCTACTGCCTTTTTTGCATCAGCAGCAGTTGCTTTGGTGCTTACCAATGCGTTCTCCAGCTGCAACAAACTGGCTGCCAGCTCGACCAATGGCGAGCCGTAAATTCCTTCATTCATATATACCCGATTCTTCGAATAAGGTCGCCATGCATCATAGGCCTTTGCCCAATCTGTAAAAATGTTTTCGTATTCTGGTTTACCTTTTGCCCAGGTCATAAATTTTTCTTCAGCCAGTTTCTTTTGATCATAGATACCATATTTTATGAGCTGTTTGCTTTCTCCGTCATAAAATTTCCAGTAATTGGCAATGCTGGCATAGGAGGGGGCCAATTGCAATCTTACTACAGGATCCTTCTTCATTTCTTCAAACATATATTTCAGTCGCATATCACGGAGCTTTACCAAAGTAGGATTGTCAATGTCTATTTTTTGTTTAACCCCGAATGAAGATTCATACCTGTTGGTTCCTCCCGGATAACCATAGATCATCGCATAATCTCCGTCTTTAAGGCCTTTTATTGAAACAGGCAAGTACCATTTTGGCTTCAGGGGAATATTATCTAAGGCGTACTTTGAAGGTTTTCCGCTTGCATTGGTATATACACGGAAAATTGAAAAATCACCTGTATGACGGGGCCATTCCCAATTATCTGTATCGCCACCAAATTTGCCGATGCTTTCCGGCGGAGCGCCTACAAGCCTGATGTCCTTATACCGCTGGTAAGTAAATACCAAGAACTGGTTTCCCTTAAATAAAGAACTTACCCTTGCTTCTATACTTTGGGCTGTATCCGAGAACCTTGAATTGATACTCATAATGACTTTCTGCTGGCGTTGAATCCTGTCCATACCTGTTAATCCCTTAAGCGAATCCAGCACTTCTTTTGTAACATCTTCAATCCGTAAAAGGAATTGTACTGTGAGTCCCTCAGCAGGAATTTCTTCTGCCCTTGTGCCAGCATAAAAGCCGTCGTGTAAATAATTATGATCCATGGTGCTCGCCATGGCGAGGACATCATAGCCACAATGATGGTTGGTAAAGATTAAACCTTCCGGGCTTACAATTTCACCGGTACAGCCTCCTCCAAAAATGATTATGGCATCTTTTAACGATGCTTTATTGATGCTATAAAGTTGTTCTTTGGTTAATTTCAATCCACGCTTTACCATATCATTGTAGACCTGCTCCCCCAATAATAAAGGAAGCCACATACCCTCGTCAGCAAAGGATTTGAGGAAAATAATGAATATAAAAATGGATGTTATAAACAGCTTTCTCATGATTAAATATTTACGATTGGCAAACGTACTTTAAATTCTGCACTTGATACCCGACTTTACTATGAACGGGAACATCGCAGATGCGAAATATAATTCTTTAAATGGCGGGTTGTTCATTTAAGATTTTCCAAAGCAAATCCTTGAGTTCGGTCAAGCCATTACCGGTTACCGAAGAAATAAAAATGTGTGGAATATTTGAAGGCAATTCTTTTTCAATGGCCTGGACCAACTCTTCATCTAACAGGTCAGACTTGCTGATCGCAATGATGAATTGTTTGTGCAATAATTCCGGGTTGTATTGCCCCAGTTCATTCACCAGTATCTCATATTCTTTTTTGTGATCCTTACTATCGGCTGGAATTAGAAAAAGTAAAACAGGATTTCGTTCTATATGCCGGAGAAATCGATATCCCAGGCCTTTCCCTTCCGAGGCACCTTCAATGATACCCGGGAGATCGGCGATGCAAAAACTTTTCCCGTCCCGGTACTCAACAATTCCCAGGTTGGGGGTAATAGTTGTAAACGCATAATCGGCGATCTTCGGTTTTGCCGCAGTGATAACAGAAAGCAACGTTGATTTACCTGCATTCGGGAATCCAACCAATCCAACATCAGCCAATACTTTTAGCTCAAGAACTTTCCAACCTTCTATACCAGCCAAACCCGGCTGGGCATATTCAGGTGCCTGGTTGGTGGCTGTTTTAAAATTTGTATTGCCTAAGCCGCCCATTCCTCCCCGAATCCAGATAATTTCTTCACCATCCTGTAAGATCTCAGCTTCTTTTTCTCCTGTTTCCCCATCCATGGCAATGGTACCCAACGGCACTTCAATAATGATATCTTTTCCACTTCGGCCTGATTTATTATTACTGCTACCACTTTCACCGTTTTCAGCTAAGATATTTTTAAAGTATCGCAGGTGTAGAAGTGTCCAGAGATTCTTATTCCCTTTTAAAATAATATGGGCGCCCCTTCCGCCATCACCTCCATCAGGTCCCCCAAATGCAGTCATTTTATTCCTTAAGAAATGTTTACTCCCTGCGCCTCCGTGACCGCTCCTGCAAAAGATCCTGATCTGGTCAACAAAATTATTTTTCTCCACAAATTTTTTTGAGTGACAAAAGTAGGTTATTCAAATTTTGAAATGGCTTTGTATTGTTAGCCGACGAGTGTTAACGATCCTGGCATTTTCTGGCAAAGTTTTTTCAGCAATATACCAGCCATCGATATTTGAGTAAGAGTAAATGACATTTCCAATTAACTTTTTATATGATAAAAGAATTAAAAACGCTTCGCTCAGGAGAACCTGCTTGCAAGAAAAGGTCAGATGGTGATCATTTACGATTTGCGATCCATCGTAAGAAGGAAGAAATGATGTTTGAGCTTATCATGGAAATGAATGGAATAAAAAGCTGGTCGGTTCCCGGGCTTCCCTCAATGGATCCGCTTGACCAGCGACAGGTTGAAGAGGATGGATCTGAAGGAAGTAATAAGGCTGGTATGGAACCAGAGCAGACACTAACGGAAGATTTTTTATTTTCCTGGGATAAAGGAAATTATATTCCTATCGATGACCAGGGAAATGTATTGTCCGAATACGAAGCCCTTGAAAGCCTGCTGCAGGGTGAATTAAAATTTTTTCTCCAGGGCAAGAAATTAGTCGGGGAATTTATCCTGATTAAAAAAGAAAAAAATAGCTGGCTTTTAATGAAACGACATGACAAATTTGCTCTATATAATTATTATTCCTACGAGATTGCCGGAGAATGATATTTAAAGTATTTGTAGAAAATACTCCCCAACATTAACCCATTCGATAAGAATTATTGCAGTTGGCCTGGATGTTCGAAAATTTAAATTGGACCAGGATTATTTTTAACGCGACCGGGTACTATTGTGAGCCTGCTACGCCTGCGTGGTGATTTGCTGTATCGAAGAAAATAAATTAGTTCGATAATTATCACTCACTGGCAAACTTTTGCTTCCGATGGTTACAGATTTTCGGGAAATGGTATTGAGCATGCGCAACGGAACAATGTATGAACGATGAATCCTTATAAATTCTTTTTCCATCAGTTGCTCTTCAAAATACTTAAGATTGTGTAACACCAATAAAGGAGAAACGGAATGAGAAAGAAAAATCTTGGTGTAATCTTTAAACCCTTCAAGATACAGGATATCGCTGTAGAAAATTTTATGAAGCTTATGGGTAATATTGATAAAAAAATAATCCCTTTCTTTTTGGTTCTTTAAATTTTTGGTTTCCAAATGATCTTTTACCCTGTTGCAGGCATCAATAAATTTTTCAAAAGAGATCGGTTTTAGCAGGTAATCAATGGCCTTTAATTCAAAGCCATCTATTGCAAACTCTGTATGGGCCGTGGTAAATATTACCTCCGGTTTATAAGGAAGTGATTTAAAAAAATCGACGCCGGAAATATCGGGCATCTTTATATCGAGGAATAACAAATCCACTTTTTCATTCTGTAAAAATGAAAGCGCCTTTAAGGGCTCATCAAATTTGCCTGCAAGTTTCAGGAATGAAGTTTTTGAAACATAATCCTCCAGCAGATTTAGCGCCAGGGGTTCGTCATCGATTAGTAAGCAGTTAATCACTTTAAATCAATTTTAAGATTAACAATATTTATTTGATCCTTTTGAATGATCTCGAGCATATAATGACCGGGGTATAGAAGTTCAAGCCTTCGCTTTACGTTCTTTAGTCCCAATCCTCCACCAAAGCTATTATTTTCAATAACCGGGTTTTCTACATATAGTGTTAATGTTTTTTCAATGACCTTTACCAGGATGCGTATGGTCGAAGAACGGGTGTAGCTGATCCCATGTTTAAAAGCATTTTCAATAAATGCGATCAATAATAAAGGAGATATGAAATACCCTTGAATATTTCCTTCAATATGATAATCGATCAGGACTTTTGAGGAAAGTCGCAAGCGCTGCAGGTCAATATAATTTGTCACGTACTGTATGTCTTTTGATAATAGTACTTTTTCATCACCGGAATCGTAAAGCACATATCGAAGGAGATCTGAAAGCTTTAGTATGGAATCCTTTGTTTGCGGGGATCCTTCGTTGGCAAGAGAATAAATTCCGTTCAAGGTGTTAAAAAGAAAATGAGGATTTATTTGTGACCGCAGAAAATTTATTTCCGCATTAAGTGTCGCATTCTCCAGCACCTTTTTTTCATTCTGATTTTTAATAAATGAAAGCCCCAGCCTGATCAGGCCTCCAACAAGAAAAAGGATCAGGCTAAAGCTGATGACTTTATTAAGTGACATAAAAAACACACCCCTGGGAATTCCCCAGATCCTTGTTTCAAATAAAGCCAGGGGAGGAGCAGATGATGCGTTCATTGAGTCATTAAAAGGAATCAGGAAATCTCCAATCGGATTGTCCGGGTTCATTCTATGAGACCTGCTTTCCCCCATCCTGATCACGAAAGGTCTCGCCTTAATAATTTTTTCCCGGACGATAAGATCCTGGCCCAGGGCCAGGACGATACACAATAGCGCTAAAAAGAAATAAATGAAATATTTTTTTCTTTCAAAAAAGCGGGGAAGGAGGACATAATAGTTCAGGTAAAAAACTCCAACCAGGAAAACCTTACTAAGCACTTCCCTGAAAAAAATGGTCTTGTCTGCAAATTTTACAGGATAAAAGAAAAAAGGTAGCAAAAAGAAAAGACTCCAGAGGCAGACATGAATCAGCACTATCATGAAACTGTAGGTCAGGTTTCTTTTTTTTTCGAAACCAAAAAGTGCGTATAAAAGATTATTCATGCATTCCCAATTGCATATTCTGTAATTTTTTGTCTTCGCAAATCTGCTCTACTTCATCCTTTGATAGTGTTGGGAATTTGTTATTTTTTAATTTAGATATTACAAGCGCTGCTGTTTCCTTTGCCTCCGCTTCAGTTGAAAATTCTTTTTTTTCGGAAACCGCAGGGATCCATACCTGGTGTATGATCAGCTTTCCGTTCATAAGGATGTCGTAGCCCCAGCCTGATCCTGAATGAAAAGTTTTGGATACAATACTTTCTTCTTTGTGTTTTTTATAAATAAAAGGGATGAGACCTGCTATCACGAGGGAACTGGTTAGTACCAGTATGTTTTGTTTAATTGTCATTGTCATTTTTTACATCGGCCGGATGCCATTCGTAACAATTATCAAATGAAAGGGAACCACTTCGACCGGTGAGCAGGAATCCCCTGTCGCCTAAGGTAAATGCTGTTGCCCCTGTTCGTGCCGTGCCTTCAAAAGCTGTTTTGCTTGTCCAGAGGTCAGTGGTAGGATCATACTGCCACGTGTCTGAGATGATAGATCCATTTTCTCCCGTAGTTAAATAAGCAAACCCACCCATCACTATCGCTACTCCGTTATATCGGGGGATATTTGAATAATTATCATCATAAGTATCTGTGCTCACATTTGTCAAAGGTCTTTTTGCTGTCCAGGTGTCAGAACCGGGATCATACATCCAAAGGTCATTTAGCGCTGAACCATTATTATTTCCTGAAACAACGTATGCTTTATCCGCAATTACAAATGCAGAAGCCGCTGAGCGTTTCGTACCGCCAATGCTGGCTTTTTCTATCCACTCGTTTGCTGCAGGGTCATATTGCCAAAGATCTTTTAAATAGTTACCGTCGAAGCCACAGGATATATACCCTTCATTATTTATAGTGAAGCCAACGGCATCGTACCTGGCGGTTCCACTAAAATCAGCTTTCTGCGTCCATATATTAGCGGAAGGATCATACTCCCAGAAATCTTTTAAATAATTGCTTCCATCATAACCCGTACCTACATAGCCTTTCGCTCCGATGGCAAAGGCCACTGCGGAATTTCTTGCAACGGCTGGGAGGTCGGCTTGCTGGGACCAGTATTGGCGGGCAAGACTGAATGCCCAAAGATCCTTAAAACGATCCCTGTCCGTAGTGCCTGTAGCCAGGTATGCGAAATCGCCAATGACGAATGAAACCGCTTCACTTCTTGCATTACCATCAAAATCTGAACTGCGTGACCAGTTGCCAATCACATCGGAGCTGTCGCTGGAAGACTTCACACAACCTTGAGTAATAAGAAAGGATATAATGATCAAAGAGCCTCCTACCAGATAAGCCTGCATTTTTCTCATAACATATTTTTGATAAAAGTATCTGCAACATATGAGAAGATGGTCTTAAAATAGACCAATTGAAATGGTAGATAGACGAAACTGTTTTATAAAACTATTTCTGGTTTTCCATCCTGTTCTACATCGTCGTGCACTCAAAAAAGGGAGTAATCGATTTTATAATCCAATTGGCCGATTAATTAAGCGGCTTAATATACTATAACACTTTACCTGGTGGCCGTGCTAATAAATTGCGTAATAATTGAACACCCGACTTACGTCTTATGGCAAGTAATACAAAAAGCTGCTTTGCGGTAATAATAATATTTTCTGTTTTATGTCAATCCTGTTATCGCAATGATATAGGTTTTGGCACCCTTCCCGACAATAACTATACGAATGTTGCTTTTACAGATACCATCGCGCCCGTTCTTTCTACAATTGTTTTAGATTCATTTACCACTGGCGGGGCATCTTCCTTTTTACTTGGAAAATATAGGGATCCATATCTTGGGATCATTTCTGCAAGCCCTTATTTTCAAATGACAGTACCAGCGGCTGTTTCCGTTACCATACCTATCCCGGCGGTTTATGATTCCATCTGTTTTATCATTCACCCCAACAAATATTATTATGGTGATACTACCAGAACACAAACCATTTTTGTGAATGAGCTGGCGGAAGCCATCAATTATACATTCAACACCAACCTGTATAATACCAGTCATTTTTTGCTGAATCCTGCACCGATAGGAAGCAAGACTTTGAAAATACGCCCCAACACAGACGATTCGATCATGATAAAGATGGATGATGCAAAAGGGCAGGAGTTGTTTGATAAACTTCAGCAACAATCTTCGGATATCATGTTCGATGATAATTTTCAAAGTTATTTTAAAGGGGTCTCACTTTCAGTTGGCAATAATGATACTGCGGCCGTTTATGGACTTAATGGTGCGGCCACTGATATGATCATGCGCGTTTTCTATCACGCAACCACTCCTTATTTACAGAATCTTTGGGTTGATTTTCCTTTAAAAGAAGGTACTTATTCTTTTAACCAGATAATTTCTGACAGGACAGGAACCTCCCTCTTCTCTGCATCTCCTACCGGGATCAAAGAATTTTTTTCGCAGCAAACCAATAACGAGTCTTTTACCCAGTACGGGGCAGGTGTTTTATTGAAAATGACTTTCCCATCATTGAAAGCTATTGTCACAACGGATAAAATTGTAGAACTACAGAAAGCAGAATTGATCGTTCGCCCGATAGCTCCTGCGTATGATTTTAATAAATTTAAACTCCCGGATAATTTATCCCTTGCCCAGACAGATGGCACCAATAATATCGGGACAACTATTGGTACCGACGTTCCCCCCGTAACCGACGAGATTTATGGGGTGGGCACCTATTATAAATTTGATGTAACCTCCTACATCAATACACTGCTCACCACCGCCAACAGTGGGGACATGGGAATTTTTTTACTTGAAAACAATTCAACACTTAATGTGACCCGTGCGGTTATCGGGGACAATAAACAGGCATTATACAGGACACAGCTCCTTCTTACAGCAATCATTATTAATAAATAAGGAATGAATATTTTAAAAGCGTTTTATGCAATGGTATATGTCACAGGATCCGGCCTTATCCCGATCATGGCATTTTCCCAAAACATGAACAGTCCTTATTCTATTTATGGTATCGGTGATATTGATAAAGAAATGTCTAACAGGACGAGTGGCATGGCCGGCACAGGTATGGCAACAAAGTCATCTTCAGATATTATTAATAACAACCCGGCTGCTATTTCGGGTTTGCCGCGAAGTTTTTTATTGGTTAATGTTTCAGCCGTTGGCAGAACCGTACAATATTCGGGAGATGGTATCGATGAAACGAATCGTAACAATAGAGATCTTTGGATCAAGGGTATTACCGTGGCCGTAAAAATCAATAAATTTTGGGCCAGCAGTGTCGGATTCAAACAATTCAGTAATGTGAATTATAAATTCACCGGCATCAAGAATGTTATCGGGGACAATGAATCTTATGCCGCAGAGTATACGGGTGACGGGGGGTTGAATGATTATTATTGGACAAACGCCTTTTCTTTAGGGAAGCATTTTTCTGTTGGTGTTAAATCGTCCATCATTGCCGGCGGCATCAACCAGACCGAAAACATTGTGGATACGGCTACTTCTAATACCGTGCAAACAACACAACGCGATTATTTTGGGGATCCCAGGTTTGAATTCGGAGCCATTTATTCTGCCTCTATCAATAAAAAATGGGATGTGTCATTGGGAGGGAAATATATTAATAAAACGAGATTGGGCTCTGAAAGAACTTTAACTGTAACTGATAACAATACGGTTGTAGTGAACGATAATTTTATCAAGAATGATCGTTTTTATTTGCCCCAGACTTATAGTATGGGTTTTTCTCTTACGCACAATAAGAAAACAACCTTTGCTGCAGATTATACTTATGAAAAATGGTCCCCTTTGAAGATCAGCGGAGACGGCTTTCAACTGGTAAATAGTAACAGACTTTCGGCAGGAATGGAAATTTCCAGGCACGTTCAGCAATTTGGACAGACTCTTGAAAAAAATTATGTTCAGTTTGGAGCTTTCCTCGACAATTCTTATTTGCAGGTGCATGGTGTGCCGGTGAATGAATTTGGAATAACGGCAGGTATGGGCGGCGCCATCAGCAGTAATTTGGTGTATGCACTCTCAATCGAAGGCGGTAAAAGGGGTACTACTACTAATGGACTGATAAGAGAAAATTTTTATCAGCTAACGATCTCTTTAACCTATCGCGACTTTCTTTTTAGTAAGGGCAAAAAATATGAATAAAGATCTTGTGTCACAGGAATTCAGTTCTTATCCTTTACTTCCTTTTCCAGGGGGGTTTAGTTCGGGAAAACAAAAAGCGTTGGCCTTACGGGGTCAACGCTTTAATTCAGTAAAAAATTATTCTACTGAACTACTAATTTTTGGGTAAACACTGCCTTGCTGTTTATGTCTGTGACCGTGACAAGATAAATTCCCTGTGCAGTATTCTTTTTAAGATTAATGTTTTGAATTTGACCTTTTGAAACCACATTTATTTTTTGCATCATTACCTGCTTCCCTGTAACGTCGGTTAACTCAATCGTAAAATCTCCGGCATCAAGTTTATTAAATTGAATTTTGAATTGATTGTCAGTTACACTCATCGGATTCGGATATATCTGGATGAGGTCAGACAGGGGAAGATCCAGACCGGGTATGGTAGCTATTTCGGTAGTTTTTTTCCGGGTAGATAAATAATTACTGTTTGCAAGATCAGAAGTGAGATAAACACCATTGGGAGTTTTAAATTCTGAAGCGGTCCATGATTTGGGATCAATAACTACCCAGTTTTTTGAAAATACCTGGCTTCCCGCCAATAGATTTCCATCATCAGTTACTACAAGCCCATTAACTGTAAACCCCTGCGGTAATCCTTTTAGAGGTCCAAGCCAGCTTGCAACTTTGGTATCAATGTTTACTTTGAAAACGCTATTTGCTGCTGAAACGAGGAATAGGTTTCCGGCATCATCCGCTACCATGTCTCCGCCCCAGCTGCTGCAACGATTATGAATTGAAATTCCTGTGTTACCCGGATCGTCAACTAAGGTTCCGAGTTGTTCAATTATCAATTGTTTGCCGGTACTAAAACGAATTAAGCTATTTGCGTCATTTGTGATGGCGTAGCCGTACCCGTCAGGAGCAATCACCATTCGTGAAACAACTCTTCCATCATCATTGTTCTTGTTTGGCTGGCCGCCGAAAGATTGATCTGCCACATAATACACCTTCATCGTTTTGAGATCAATATATCGAAGCTGGTCAATGTACATGGGGGTAAAATAAATTCGATTGTCTTTTTTGTCATAGGCAATAGCGGCAACACCTGTTCCAAACGCCATGGAAGCAGTATTACTCAAGGTTGCGTCGATTTGTCTTTTTGAAACTGCATCGTAGACAGCCAATTTCGTATCCAGGCCATTCAATAAAGCATCACTATATGTGCCTGTTTGCAGATTTAATTTGCGTAAAACCGTCCAGCTACCTGCTGTTGGGTTGATATCTGTGATAGCGTAAGCAAAACGATCCTGTGAATGAATAAACGTATTGAACAAAAACGAGATAAATAAAGTGAGGATAAAATAGTGTAATCTTTTTCTCATAACTAAGTTTTGTTTTGACAATAGGGACATTTAAATTACAAAGATTTTCGGGTATAAGCCAACTATTTCGACGTCTTTTATCCGAATATTCTCAAAAGCTTCAGTGAATAGTATTCTTACGATTCGATCATCTGTCTAAAATTGGAATAAGGGTTATGAAATTGTCATTTTATCTCATTCTGTTTATTTTTCTCCAGGCCCAAAGTTGTAAGAAAGAAGCAACGGTCAGGGTACCTGGTTGTATCAGGGATAAGATCGAAGCGATACAACAACAACCAAAGTTTGACCCACCCGCATCGGTGTATAGATACCTTTACGGCAACAGATATGTCTTCCTCTTTAGCTCCAACTGCTGCGATCAATATAATTACCTGTATGATAAGGACTGTAACCTGGTCTGCGCCCCCACCGGGGGAATAACAGGACGAGGAAATGGAGATTGCCCAAATTTTAGCCAAATGGCCTCCGATGAAACCTTGATCTGGAAGGATCCACGTTAGTTTCGCAGGCTTTGATACCGGCTGTCTTTATTTCTAAAACTTTCTATGGGTGAATTTCTTTCAAGCGGATCTTATTTTATTCCATGTTTCGTATAAGTTTTCCTGCTTTGGCCGATCCCTTGGAATTTCGCGTAATGGTTCACAGGCCTTAAGGGATTCAAATAGTTCACCCGGGAGTTGTTGGTATAATTGAGTGCCTTTTGATTTCCACGCAATCATTTCATCGTTTACTTGTTTTATGATCCTGGCAGGATTGCCAACAACGAGACTTCTTCGGGGAATTTTTTCTCCTTCTTTGATAAAACTTAGCGCCCCAACAATAGACTCATCTCCCAGGTCTACATCATCCATGATCACGCTGTTCATTCCAACCAGACAATTTTTACCAATCACAGCTCCGTGGATAATTGCACCATGACCAATGTGGGCTCCTGCCTTTAATAATACTGTGATTCCGGGAAACATGTGAATAACAGAATTTTCCTGGACGTTGCAGCCATCTTCAAGAACGATACCTCCCCAATCTCCACGCAGGGCAGCACCGGGGCCTATGTAACAATCTTTTCCAATGATCACATTTCCAGTAACAGCCGCAAGCGGGTGCACAAATGAAGATTCATGAACAACAGGGATAAAATTTTTGAAGGAGTAAATCATATTTGATCTTTATGAACGCAAAAATGACCTTTCTTTCAGCAATAAAAAAGGATTAGATTTTTTTTAGTAATCCCAAACACAATGATACTTTCTTTTGTTCCTGAAAGGCGTATGCCTGGAGAAATGTGCCTGGAAGTAATAAATTTAAAGGCATTATTATTGTGACCTCAAGAATTAATTCCGGTCATGGTACTCTCTTTCACAAGTAGACGCTTCATGATCAAAATTTTTTTTAACATGAAATATAGAAATCTTGGAAGCACGGGAGAAAAATTGTCGGCTATAGGCCTGGGATGCATGGGTATGAGTTTTGCTTATGGCCCACGTAATGATGAAGAGTCCATCGCTACGCTGCACAGGGCGCTTGAGTTAGGGATTAATTTTTGGGATACCGCGGATATGTATGGTTATGGCCACAATGAAGAACTGATCTCAAAAGTCCTGGTTCCTAATCGTGATAAGATCTTTATCGCAACCAAATTCGGGTTCCGTCAACGTGAGGGAAACACATCAAATTTTGCAGGCACCCCCGCTACATATGTTGATGGTTCTCCAGCTTATATCAAAGAAGCTGTTGAAAAAAGCCTGAAGAGGTTAAAAACAGATACCATCGATCTTTATTATGCGCATCGCGTAGATCCAAATGTACCAATTGAAGAAACGGTGGCGGCTATGTCTACGTTAGTGAAACAAGGCAAAGTTCGTTTTTTAGGTTTGTCTGAAGCATCTGCTAAAACAATTCGTAAGGCTCATGCAGTACACCCTATCGCTGCATTACAAAGTGAATATTCATTATTGACCAGGGACGTCGAAGGTGAAATTTTGAATACGGTACGTGAACTCGGTATTACCTTTATTCCCTACAGCCCGCTTGCGAGAGGATTGGTGACAGCAACCGTAGATGACAATAATAATTTGGCGCAGGATGATTTCAGGAGGACATTGCCACGATTTGATAATGAACATTGGAAGAATAATAAACAACTTGTTGATGAATTTGCATCGATAGCGCAATCAAAAAATTGTACACCTGCGCAACTTGCATTGGCATGGGTCCTTGCACAGGGTGATGATATGATCCCCATCCCAGGTACAAAAAGAAGAAAATACCTGGAAGAAAATGCGGCAGCAGTTGATATTGTATTAAAAAGAAATGACCTCAACGAAATTGAGAATGTGGTGATGAGCCATCCTGATATTGGTAACCGATACAGTGAAGGATCTATGAAGCTCGTAAATAATTGAGACCGGTTCCCGCATTATTTTTACCAGGGCGCCCCCGATTTTGGAAAGGATACAAAAGGGAATAGTATGAAACCGATAGAAAATCAAACCATTTTTATCACCGGGTCAACAGACGGCATTGGAAAATTGGCAGCATTGCAACTTGGAAAGCAAGGGGCCCATCTTTTAATTCACGGTAGAAATGAGAAAAAGGTTTCGGATGTGGTGGAAGAAATAAAAGAAAGAACAGGGAATAAAAATGTGGAAGGATTTACCGCAGATCTTTCTTTACTTGATGGAGTACGGAAGTTAGCGGCAAAAGTGATGAGCAAATATGATAAGCTGGATGTGCTCATCAATAATGCCGGTGTTGGGTTTGCCGATGAACGGTTTAGTAAAGATGGTTATGAGCTTCGCTTTGCAGTAAATTATCTTGCCCCTTTTTTACTTACCCATTTGCTATTGCCGGCCTTGAGAAATGCCGCTCCGTCCCGTATCGTAAATGTAAGCTCAGCGGGACAAAGTGCTATTAATTTTGAAGATGTGATGCTTGAGAAAACTTTTGATAGCAATAATGCCTATACGCAAAGCAAGCTGGCCCTCATCATGTTTACGATTGACCTGGCTGAGCGTTTAAAGGATGAGAATATTACGGTCAACAGTTTACATCCCGGCACTTATCTCGATACAAATATGGTTCGCCGTGCAGGTATAACCCCAATGGGTAAACCGCAAACTGGTTCAGATGCTGAAGTCTTTCTTGCCGTTTCTCCTGAAATGGAAAGAGTAACAGGAAAATATTTTAATGGAAGATCCGAATCAAGAGCACATGCGCAGGCTTATGATAAGAATGCCCGAAAAAAATTGGAGGAAATAAGTCTCAAATTAACTGGATTGCTTCAGAACGTAAAGGCGCCAGGTGAAGCAATGATTGATAGGGAATGAATTCAGATTAATTTCTTTCCGGTTCTGAAGCAGGTCCCTTTGAACAAAGCTACCTGTTCATTTTTTTGATTCGTGACGATAATCACGTAAACTCCAGTACTGCGTCCATTGTGAAATTCTTTTGCCTCCGCAGTCAGTACATCATTTACATTCACCGCTTTTGTAAATGTGATGGTGACATCAAGCGCAACAGACAAATTATTCCTGTTGTTACAGGCAAATGCAAAAGCGCTATCAGCCAAAGAAAAAGGAATTCCACCATGCACAATGCCAAAACCATTCACCATTTCTTTCCGGATGGTCATCCTGATCCTACTGTAGCCTTCTTTGACTTCCAGTACTTCAACGCCCATCCATTGGCTGAAAAAATCATTTTCCATCATATGATCCACTACGGATTCGGGAATTACAGGATTCATGAGATTAGTATGATAAGATTTGATTGAAAATTTAATATTGAATATTTGTCAAACGCTACTCTCCAGGTTTACATACTTTACTCACCTTTGAAAATTGCTTTTCTCTTTTCCATAAACGCATGCACCCCTTCCAGGTAATCCCCTGTTTGCGACGCTTTTTGCTGAAACAGATCCTCATCCTCTAATTGCTGTTCAAATGAATTTGTAAATGACTTGCTTAAAACCTGTTTCGTATAAGCCAATCCCCTGGTGGGCATTTCAGCAAGGTATTTTGCAATATTCAAAGCGTTTTCAGAAAATGTTTCATCAGGAAAAAATTTGTAGATCATACCCATTCTTTCCGCGTCTTCAGCCGAAACTTTTTCACCCAGCATCATCAATGCCGACGCTTTTTGCCAGCCAATTAAACGTGGTAAAATAAAAGTTCCACTGCTGTCCGGAATTAAACCAATTTTTGAAAATGCCTGTATGAATGATGCGGATCGGGTAGCTACAACGATATCGCAGCATAATGCGATATTAGCTCCAGCGCCGGCTGCTACACCATTAACGGCAGCTATGACGGGTTTTTCAAGGTTCCTGATCCTCGTTACAATGGGATTATAGTATTCTGATAAGATCCCACTAAAACCAGCCCCTGGTGCCGTAACCTCTGCAAGATCCTGGCCGGCACTAAATCCTTTTCCGGAACCAGTAATGTACACGCACCTGACTTCTTTGCTTTTACAATCATCCAGTCTTTCCTGCATCAATTTCGCCATGCCACGGTCGAATGCATTTAATTTATCTGGCCGATGAAGAGTAAGAATCGCGATAGAATCTTTTATTTCAAAAAGAATAGAAGGCATGGAAATTTATTTGTCACGCAAAGTACGGAAAGACTAACCGATGTTTAAAATCCACATAATTTTTGAATCAATAATGGTTACGGGCTGGCTGAATTTGATAAGGGATTCTCTACTCCGTAAGGGATAGATCATAATAAACATAATTCTTTAATTGATAAGTGGAGAGCACCGTTTGGGCTGAAAGTGCTTGTTTAATTCCAGGAACGAGGTCTTCACGTTCCACTTTTGCAAACGTCAGCAACTGTCCGCATGCAATTATTTTGACGCCATAATCCTGTAGTTCTTTTATTAATGGGATATTGGGATTGTCTATGCCATATCTCTTTTTATATTTTTCATTGGTCAGAAAAACATCAATCGCGCCGCCGTGAACAACAACGACAGCATCAATATTTTTTCTTGGTATCCCTGCAGCCTCGTGTAAATTAAGTTGGCGGGCCACAGTACCCAAGCCAGCATTTATTTCTTTTTTTGCTGAAGAATCTTGCCCTTTATACGCAAATCCTGTAAGCTCCATCAATAATTTGTATTGCATGTTTGGATCTGCAATTTCGTCAATGCCCTGTACGGGTACTACCCCTCCCCATTTATTTCCTTTGATCGCCGGAAATGTTTGCCGGTATTGCTGGTCTATTTGTGATGACATTAGTGGGTAGATCTTACTGTAAATAAAAAAAAGGGAGTATTTATCACACACAGACCGGGAATCTTCAAGACTAAGACTGTCTTTATTATCCTTATGAAGTTTTTCCATTAAAGAAGCATAGTCTTTGCCGAAGTAGCTCACCGTAGAGGAATCAAAGATTGACAAGTAAGCCTTTTTTCGAAAGGACAATTGGCCAAACGCCTCGGAGAATTCTTTTTTAAAAATTTTTTCAAAAGAGCCTGCCTGTTTTTTCTCACTGATCTTAGCGAGGGCATAGCTTTTAAATTCAATGTCAAATGAGTTATCGTCATCGATTTTTTGAATTGAATCAACCAGCTCAGCTGCCTTTTTATAATTTTCTTCTAATAAATAATAATTAATTGAATTTTCGAAATAGGTTCTTTTATTAGGTTCGCTGTAAACGGAAAGTATTTGTTCCGCCAATTTGGGGAATGCTTTTAATAAGGCAACTGAATCTGAATAAAAGGAAACAGGAAAATAGATTTTTTGATTGGGAGAAGCAGAGTCTTTGATCACGATCGGGGTGCTTGTTTGTGAATGTGCTATTGTGATCATTAGAATAGCAGGCAGAAGTGTAAGTGCCGGTTTTCTCATATGTGATTGTTTTAAAGGAAAAAATCTTTTACAGTAAGGATTCAAATAGAGGGGCGGGACAGGATCTTTATTGCATTAATGTTTTGAAAATACGCTTTCTGGTCAATTCAGACAAAAATTGAATGGTATTTAGTGACATTTGAAATAGTCGAATGGCTCTTTGCAATCATCACAAACGAATAAAGCCTTGCAGGCAGTTGAGCCAAATTCGCTTACTCTATGGGTGTGCCAGGAGTCGCATTGAGGGCATTGAACCCCTTCATCTGCCGTAAATAACTTTTCGTTGCATACCTGTTGTTTTGGATTTGGCGGAGCAATACCGTAATTTTTTAATTTTCTTTTTCCCACTTCACTCATCCAGTCTGTTGTCCATGCCGGCGAAAGGGATTGTGTAATTATTATTTTCTTAAAACCAAGGGTTGCCAGCATGATCCGGATATTCATGCTAATTACATCCATCGCCGGACACCCTGAATATGTTGGAGTAATGATGATCTCAATCCCGTCGTCATCATGCAAAACAACATCTCTTACGATTCCCATGTCAATCACGCTCAGGACTGGAACCTCGGGGTCAGTAACTTCTTCGAGGTAGGAGTAAATCGTTTCCTTATTGATTTGATGTGCTATCATTTTTTCATGATAAGTATCCAAGAAAGATTAAAGTGATACCAATAAAATCGAAACAGGCGTGGAAAAACAAACCATACCACAAATTTCGGTTAAACTTTAGAATTAAGATGTGATATGCAAAACCAGCAATCATTGCCAGCAAAACCTCTTTTATTCCCATCTGGCAATGGTACAGACCAAAAATGATGTTGGAAAGGACCAGGCTCAGGGCTAGTTTGTTTTTTCCCCGAAACATTTTTTCAAACCGGGTAAAAATAAACCCATGAAAGATAATTTCTTCATAAAAACCGCCAACTACAAGGGCCAGCAACAGGGTGATAATGTAATTCGAAATATTCCCACGAATGCCTGAAAAATCAGAATAATCAATTTTCCCGGATGGAAGAATTTTATCAATGAAAGGACCCCACACAAATTGAAAGAAGCAGGATAATAAAATTGCGGCGGCGATCCCGATCCAGGCAGCCTTGAATTCGAACCTTTTAAAACTGAAAAGGAGGTTTGTAAAATTTTCTTTGTAAAAATATTTTAAGAGAAGCCAGGTGATTACCAGCACTACTATTGGATAGATAAAAATAGTCAGCTGGGCATAATGTGGAATAACAAAACAAAAAGCAATCGCGAAAATGGATACAAACCCCTGGCGCAGCCTGGCTGCCTTAATCGGTGGCAAATGATCCGTATGAATGGATGGATCTACCATTCGCAACCCGGGTAGGCCCTTTGCATAAATTGTAAGTCAGCGAGAATAAAACCAAGATGCTCCGTATGTCTCCCTTCTTTTCCCCCCGTTTGCATAAATGTTTTGCCAGGAAAGGTCAGCGTGGCTTCTTCAAAGATCTCTTTCGCTTTTTCTTCCCAATTATTTTTCAGGCCGTTCAGATCAAATGCAATTTGATTCTTTATTGCCCATATCTCATAAGTGCTGTCTGCAAACAACTCCCCGGTATACATCCACAAGCTATCTATGGCAGCAAGCATTTTGTGATGGCTGATTTCAGTTCCGTCCCCTAGTCGTATCATCCATTCGCTGCTCCATCGCAGGTGATAGGTAACTTCTTTCAATGATTTTTCCGCGATCGCAGCCAGCTGAGTGTCTTTGCTGTTTTGTAGCTGCTGGTATAAATAAAATTGATATGTCGTGAAAAGAAATTGTCGTAGAATAGTTTTTGCCCAGTCACCATTGGGCTGCTCCAAAAGCAATAAGTTCTTAAACTCACGCGTATCTCTAAGGTAGGCAAGTGAGTCTTCAGTAACAGGATCGATTTTATTATCAGAAAGGTTGATGACCCTGGCCGCATATTGATAAAAATTTCTAGCCTGCCCCACGAGGTCGAGGGAAATGTTTGTAATAGCAATATCCTGTTCCAGCACCGGACCGTGGCCACACCATTTACTATTTTGATGTCCGAGGACCAGGGCATTATCCGCAAGGTGGAGAATATAATCAACAAGATCCTGGTTCATTGAATTCATTTGTCGGCCCGATAAGTTACATATGATTTACTTCATCAGGCAGTTCATAAAAAGTCGGATAGCGATAAACTTTATCTTCTGCAGGCTCATAAAAACTTTTTGCCTCATCCGGGTTAGAAGCATGAATGTATTTTGATTCCACCACCCAGATGCTTACTCCTTCCATCCTGCGGGTATACACATCTCTTGCATTTTCAATTGCCATCTGTGCGTCGGTTGCATGAAGACTTCCTACATGCTTATGATCTAAACCCTGCTTGCTACGGATGAAAATTTCCCAGAGGGGCCAATCTGTTTTGGCTCCCGGATGCACCGTGTTATTGTTATCACCACCTTTTTCTTCGGGAATATCGCCGTAATGAAATTTTCTAAAAAAACTGTTCATTATTGTTTCTTAATTAATATCTAAGTAGTAAGATTTCGGGATTTTCTTTTCTCTGCGTAGGCTGCCGCAGCCTGCCTCACCCATTCGCCTTCTTCCCATGCTTTTTTCCTGGCCTCCAATCTTTGTTTATTGCAGGGACCATTACCTTTTACCACGTTCCAGAATTCTTCCCAATCTATTTCCCCAAAATCATAGTGTTCATTTTTTTCATTCCATTTTAATTTGGGATCAGGTAAGCTCATACCGAGAACTTTTATTTGTCCTGCGATCATATCAACGAAATTTTGCCTTAGCTCATCATTATTTTTTCTTTTGATCTTCCATTTCATACTTTGATCGCTGTGCGTTGATTCACTGTCCTGCGGACCAAACATCATCAAAGAGGGCCACCACCATCGATTGATGGCATCCTGGCACATTTCCCTTTGTTCTTTTGATCCCTTTGAAAGAACAAGCAAAATTTCAAATCCCTGTCGCTGGTGAAAACTTTCTTCTTTGCAGATCCTGACCATGGCTCTTGCATAAGGCCCATATGACGTTCGTGTGAGCATGACCTGGTTCAAAATTGCCGCACCATCAACCAGCCATCCTATGGCGCCAATATCTGCCCAGGTCAAAGTAGGGTAATTAAAAATGGAAGAATATTTTGCCTTCCCGCTATGAAGGTCATCAATTGTTTGCTCCCTCGTGATACCGAGTGTTTCAGTGGCAGAATATAAATACAAACCGTGGCCTGCTTCGTCCTGGACTTTGGCAAGAAGGATGGCCTTTCGTTTTAGCGAAGGAGCCCTGGTAATCCAATTTCCTTCGGGTAGCATCCCTACGATCTCACTATGCGCATGCTGGCTTATTTGCCGGATAAGATTCTGCCGGTATTTTTCAGGCATCCAATCTTTCGGCTCGATCTTTATCTCCTGGTCCACTTTATCCTGGAATATTTTTTCTGACTCCACTGCAGGCATAGAAAGTTATTAAGTACAAATTTACCAATTCAGGAATGAAAGCCTGTCAACAAAAAAAAATGTAACAGAATTTTAGACGCCCTTTTTTTGGAGGTCATAATATAATGCGGCTGCGCCAAGTATCCCGCTATTTTCTAATTCTGAAATTTCGATGCGTAAATTTTTTACCGCCTTTTGAAACGCAAAACTGTCAAGGCTTTGCCATAAAGACTTTCTAAAATATGGGTACCCAAACCGCACCGATCCTCCTAAAATGATCAATGATACATCAAGCGTATATAAGATGATCTTGACCGCATTGCCTAAATGATGTCCCAGTTCAGCGTACATTTTTAAGGCTCCTTCCTCTCCATTCTTTGCTTTTTTAAAGACTTCCTCTCCATTTATCTTGTAAATATTTTGAAAGAACTGACCACTCGCGTAGTACTCAATATATTTATCAAGGTAATCGATCATTCCAAATTCACCGGCTCCGCCATTTTTTCCGGGATACAATTTTTTATTAATAATAATTCCACTGCCAAGGCCTGTACCAATGGTTAAACCCAGCATGGATTCATGACCTGCTCCCTTTCCGAAATAAAATTCCCCGAGAGCAAAACAATTTGCGTCATTATTAATAAGAACAGGAATGCCATACCGGCCCTGGATCACTTGCTTCAAAGGAACCTCCTTCCAGGAAGGAATATTTACTACATCATAAACAATGCCCTGGTCAGTATCTACAAGGCCTGGAACACCAATTCCAATTCCTATTACTGAAGGATCGATAAGATTGTCAAGAAGTGTAAATAATTCCTTTAAAACTTCCTCAACAGTACCCGTTGAATTTATTTTTTGAGTGAGAATAGACGACAATTCATTTCCGGCTACCCGTCCTCCGCGCAGGTGGGTACCGCCAAGGTCAATTCCGATGGTGTGATTTTTCATTCCTGTTTATGATCCGATCATTTTAGATGCCGCATCTGCATCCAAATATATTTTTAATGAAGGGTGACGGCGTAAGATCGTTGCTGGTAATGTTTCCGAAATTTCATCTTCAACAATTTTTTGTATGATTTCAGCTTTATGCTTTCCGCTTGCGACTAAAATAATAGTCCGGGCCTCCATCAGTGTAGCCAATCCCAATGTAATTCCGCGGGTAAGTTTTTGTTCTTTTTTAAAATATTTCTGACCTACTTTTTGTGTTGTGGGATCAAGGTTTGTTACGTGCGAACGTGAATTTGTTGAAGTTCCCGGTTCATTCATACCTACATGCCCATTCATTCCTATTCCCAAAATCACTACATCCATGCCCCCGGCTTTTTGAATAAAATTTTCAGTCCGGTCGCATTCCGAGTCGGGGTTTGAGGCTCTTCCATCAAAGAAACAAATTTTATCACGTGAGGTCTTCAAAGGAAAAAACAACTGCCGATCCAGGTGATAAAGGCAACTTCCTTCATCATCTCCATTCAGGCCAACCCATTCATCCAATCCAACAAATAACCAGCCTGATGTATTTAATTCATTGCTATCAACCTTTTCAACGATCTCTTTATAAAGGCCTGCAGGGCTGTCTCCCGAAGCGGTACAGATAAGCGGCTGCTTACGGTATTTCATGATCTCAATAACATTATCGGCCGCCTGTTTTGACATCTTGCTATAAGTATCGGCTACAAATATCTTCATAAGAATTCATTTGATTTTCTTGAGCCAGAGATCAACCGGCTTTTCAACTTTTGGCGTAAATGGAAGGTTGATTTTTTTTCCCTCACCTGCGGATGCGTAAGCCGCATAAATAATTTCCAATACTGCTCTCCCGTCTTCACCCGTTACCAGGGGCTGTTTATTTTGTTGGATACATTCAATAAAATGTTTCAATTCGTGAGGGTATCCCTGGTTAAACACTTCTTCAAATACCGTAAAGCTCCAGCCGATTGTTGTATCCGCCTTTTCCATCGCATAGCCATACCCGTTTTTACTATAAGTTATTGCAGCGTTTCCCATGAATAGGTCCGCATACATCACGCCGCCCGTACCATGAACCTCGCACCTGTCGTCCATACCACCGTGTTTGGCCCAACTGTTTTCGGCTACCGCGGTCACGCCATTTTCAAATTCAATAATAATGACGGAATTGTCTTCCCCTTTTGTGCGCTCCTTATGAAGGACAGTTGACATGCTGGCATACACGCTGGTAGCTTTTGCATTTTTGAGCATCCACCTGAACCAACCAATGGCATGACATCCCATATCCATGATCACGCCGCCGCCAGCAAGGTTGATATCATAAAACCAATCGGTATGAGGACCTGAATGTTTTTCAGATTGTTTGAGCATATAGATATTGCCTATTGCTCCTTCATTTACCATCTGTCTTACCCTTTCATATTTGGGTGCAAAGCAAAGCTCTTCTGCATACATCAATTTTACTCCTGCTTTTTTGCAGGCAGGCATCGGCCTCTTCAAGAGTCACCGCGAGTGGTTTTTCAATGATGATGTGTTTGCCTGCTGAAGCCGCTTTCAAAGTTGCGTCAGCATGCAGGTAATTTGGCAAGCAGATATCCACTACGTCACAGCCTGAATCGTTTATGACACTGTCAAGGTCGTGATACCATTGAGGGATCTTATATTTTTCCGCAAAGGCTTTTGCTTTTTCAGGTTTGCGGGCATATACGGCAACCACTTCCGCTTCGGGAATAAACCGGTGATAGCTCTCCATATGAACGTCCGTAATAAAACCTGCACCTACCAGGGCAACTTTTGTTTTTTGCATACCCGATCAATTGTGAACATGAAAAGTAAAACATTCAATGAAAACTAAAAAATTCCAGAATGCGTGTGCCTCATCCGGGGTATCCATTTTGCTTAAAAGATCATTTGATATCAAAATCAATGATCACTCTTTCTGTTTTAGGATGCGATTGGCAGGTTAAAATATATCCTTTTTCTATTTCATCGTGCTCGAGTCCCCAGTGTACTTCCATATCAACTTCTCCTTCTATGAGCCTTGCTTTACAGGTACAGCAAACACCTCCTTTGCATGAAAAAGGTAAATCAGCGCCTTGTTTCAAGGCCGCATCCAATATGGATTCCCCGTTAAAACCCAGGTCAAAATCAAAACTTATTCCATCAAGCTTTACTGAAATCTTGCTCATGGGCCCTTCCTCTTTTTGTGACGGGGAATGGCGAATGACACCATGATGTTTTTCACCAGGCGTTGTAAAAAGTTCAAAATGTATTTTTGATTTTTCTATACCCTCATTATTTAAAAAATCTTTTACGGAGAAGATCATTTCTTCCGGGCCGCAAATAAAAAATTCATCCGTATGTTTATAATCGATCAATTTGTTTAATTCATTCAACTTGCTCAAATTGATATGACCACTATTGATCGTGGTATCAGTTCTTTCACGGCTTAGGATATAAATGATCCGGAAACGATCAATGAACTTATCCTTTAAACCTTCCAAAGCTTCCTTGAAGATGATGGAGGTTTTATTTCTGTTGCCATAAACCAGGGTAAATTGACTGTTTGACTCTGTTCTTAATGTAGTAGTTATAATGGAAAGAACCGGGGTAATGCCACTACCCGCAGCAAATGCAACATAATTTTTCTTATTTGCAGGATCGAGGTCCGTATAAAATTTACCGACCGGCTGCATCACTTCCAGCACATCACCTTTTTTTAATTGGTCATGAGCGAACCCTGAGAACAAACCTCCTTCCTGTTTTTTAATGGCCACCCTCCATTCATCATCCAGTGGCGAAGCGCAAATAGAATATGTTCGCCGTATCTCTTCCCCGTTCAGATAAATCCGCATCGAGAGACTTTGGCCCTGCTTGAAAGCAAAATCTTTTTTTAATTCATTGGGGATATCAAATTGTACAGAAACGCATTCGGCCGTTTCCTTAATGATCTCTTTTATGACAAGCTTATGAAAATGAATTGACATGTATTTTGATCGATCCTTAATAATTTTTCATTATTAATTTCTTTTAAGTGCGGAGTCCGGTGATCAAATGAGTTACCATATTATCTTCCATTTGCTGAGGAGTATATTTTTTTTGGCTTCGATGCCAGAATTCCAATCCCCTGACAGCAGAGAGGATCGTAAGTACGGCAACGTATGGAATCACAGGTTTCATTTCATTATTTTCAATGCCTTGTTCCACGATGGCTTCAAGGCGCTGCACATAATTGCGGCGCTGCGAAATAAAATTAGAAAGATGTGGTTCGGAAAGATGTATCCATTCATGCGTCATCACATGATATTCCTCGAACCGGGTCAGCATCATCCGTATATGAAATCGGATGATGTCCTCAATTTTTTTCAGAGATGATTTACCTTCTGCATCAACCTCCTCCAGCTGGAGATGGCACTCACTGGCCGCATGAAAAATGATCTCCTGTAAGATCTCGGATTTTGATTTTATGTGATTATAAAGACTGGCTGCTTCAATGCCAACTGTTTCTGCCAGGTCACGCATCGATGATGCGGCAAAACCTTTATCCTTGAACATGGCAGCAGCCCTGATCAATATTATTTCACGTTTTGATGACTTGCGTCGTAACGGTTGCGCCATAATCAAAGATAATGAATACTAAAAAAGTGAATCGCGTTTAGGATGTGGCAAAAAATGATCCCGCTCCACCATTCATTTTTCGTGGTGACAGGCAAAAATGAATCCCGATATTTCAATGGTTTAATTACTAATTACCCGCTCCACCTTGTGATTGAGCTTTGGAATGGTTTTTAAGTATGCATAAATTGCCTTAACCTCGTGATCGCTAAGTGCCGCGTAGGGTTGCATCGGGAGACGCAAAGCCGGTTGATTGTTGGGAAGAATTCCGGATTTGACAGCCCTTAAAAAACTTTCTTCATCCCATTTTCCAATTCCCGTTTGCTCATCAAACGTAATATTTAATGAAGTGACTGTGGTCCCACCAGGCATTTTAAAAACATTACCGCCTCCACAATAACCAGAACTTTTTTCGGGGTCCAGGTAATCATTTTTTTTGAAATCGGCAGAATGACAACTGAAACATTCTAAGTTGTAAACAAGGTACTCGCCCCATTTTGCCGCGTTATTGGTATCGGGTTGCGGAATAACGGCTGTAGGATACGGAAATGGCTTGGATATGCCCGTATTACAAAGGAACTTGGTTAAAAATGATGGCTTCGTATCCGGGTGTGTAGTATTATCCGGGGCCAACCAGGGATTATCTGAATGTAAAAAGGAAATAACGGAAAAAAGATCCTCATCACTCATGTGTGGCAGTTTGGCCATGTATGGAGGAAGATACCGACCATCAGGCTCCACCCCTGTACGCAGTAAGTACGCAATATCTCCATCGGTCCATTTACCAATTCCATGTACGGGATCACGCGTTATATTTTTTGAATATACTTCACCAAATTGAGGCACTTCGTCCATTTTACGCCCGGTAAGTTTATTGGTATTGGGATCAAAATGACAATTTCTGCAAAGCAAAGAAACCAGTACCTGGCCCCTCGCTACCCGCTGAGGAGTTGATTCAACCTTTAAAGAGATTCTTTGTGCTGTATAATGAGGAATGCCCCTGATGGCAATAAATGCGGCAAAGCCACCGACCAAAACAACAATGATTACAATAATAATCAGGAGCCAGCGGAAGAATTTTTTCATGATGGTTGGTTTTAGAGTTCTAAAAATAGAGTAATACGAAAAAATGGGCAAAAAGGATTTCTGTGATATAGATCGTCAATTTTCTCTTGTAATTCTGTATTCTTAAATTCTCCTATCTTTCAGCCGTAGAACTTTTTTAATTACTAATTCTTAATCCCTGATACATGTCTTTGATCGTTGTAGGTACTATGGCCTTTGATGCAATCGAAACGCCTTTCGGCAAAGTTGATAAAATTGTTGGTGGATCTGCAACTTATGTGGCGTATGCTGCGAGTAATTTTGTGCAGCAAATAAACCAGGTGTCAATTATCGGCTATGATTTTCCAAAAGAAGAACTGCAACAGCTTATGGACCGCGGCGTTGTTATGGACGGTGTGGAGATCATAAAAGATAAGAAATCATTTTTCTGGAGCGGACGCTATCATGAAGACATGAACAATCGCGATACGCTTGTAACCGACCTGAATGTTTTGGCAGCATTTAACCCGAAAATGCCAGAGGCTTACCAGGATTCGGAATTCCTGATGCTCGGCAATCTGCAACCATCCGTTCAAATGACAGTGATCAAACAATTAAAGAAAAGACCAAAATTAATTGTGATGGATACGATGAACTTCTGGATGGAATCGGCATTGCCTGATCTGGAAAATGTTTTGAAGGAAATAGATGTATTATTAATCAATGATGCTGAAGCAAGACAATTGAGCGGTCAGTATTCTTTGGTAAAAGCAGCGAGGACCATTTTATCAAGCGGTCCACGGTTCCTGATCGTAAAAAAAGGCGAGCATGGAGCATTGCTTTTTCACAAGGACAAAGTTTTCTTTGCACCTGCTTTACCATTAGAGGAAGTATTTGATCCAACGGGGGCTGGTGATACGTTTGCCGGCGGCTTTATTGGCCACCTGGCCAAAACAAGGGATGTATCATTTGAAAACATGAAAACCGCAATTATTGTCGGCAGCGCTATGGCTAGTTTTTGTGTTGAAAAATTCGGACCGACCAGGTTAAAAGAAATCTCCAAAAAAGATATTGACAACCGCCTGAAACAATTTCGTGAGTTGGTGAATTTTGATATAGAACTGGTGTAGATAGGTTTTCCGGGGAAAGTTTGTCAACTACACTTCATGACAACATCCTTTATACAGGTATTATTTTTTTTATTGGCAGGTATTGCTGTCATTATTTTACTGACTGCAAAGTATCGCGTCCATGCTTTTTTTGCATTGCTGCTTGCCTGTTTCTTAGTGGGATTTGGCGTACAACTTTCCTTTGCCAACATTCTTACCGCTGTTAAAGAAGGATTTGGTGGCATCTTAAAATCCCTGGGAATAATAATTGTCCTGGGAACTACCCTGGGAGTAGTTCTTGAACGTAGCGGATGTACGAGAATCATGGCAAATTTTATTTTAAAAAAAACAGGAGAAAAAAAAGCATCCCTTGCAATGAGCATTTCCGGATTCATCGTAGGTCTTCCTGTATTTTGCGATTCCGGTTTTATTGTATTGAGCGGTCTCAATAGATCACTTGCAAATCGAACCGGGATTCCCATGGTGATCATGTCTGTTTCATTGGCCACAGGACTGTATTCTGTTCATTGTTTGATACCTCCGCACCCAGGCGCTGCTGCTGCTGCCGCCACCTTGGGTGTAGACTTTGGGAAACTAATTTTGATCGGGATGGCTGTAGCCTTGCCTGGCATGATAGTGGGTCATCTCTGGGCACAATTTGCAGGAAAAAAAATACAACAACTTCATGTAGCGCACGAGCACACTCAAGATCATGGACCTGGTCCTTCAGTGACCAGGGCATTTCTCCCGGTTGTTGTTCCTATTATTTTGATCGCAATAAATTCTTTCCTTTCAATAGTAAATAATATCCCCTTAATCATCCATAAAATATTTTCAGTGCTGGGTGAACCCATTATGGCTTTATCCGTTGGAATAATTTTGGCGTTTGCGTCCATTCATTCGTGGACCAGGCAGGAGGTTGGGAAATTATTACAGGATGGGGCAGAAAAAGCGGGAGGTATCCTGGTTATTATTGGTGCCGGTGGTGCATTCGGAGCTGTACTATCGGCAGCAAAAATGGGAGAACACTTCAGCGAAGCGATGAACCTGCAAAACATGAGTATATTCTTTCCTTTTTTGATCGCATTCATTTTGAAAACGGCACAAGGCTCCTCCACTGTTGCTATCATTACGGCTTCTTCGATTGTTTTGCCATTGTTGCCGGCATTGGGGCTTGATTCTGAAAATGGGAAACTGGTTTGTGTTCTTGCAATGGGCGCCGGTTCTATGATGGTGTCACATGCAAACGATGCGTATTTCTGGGTCATTTCTAAATTTTCCGGCCTGGAATTAAGGACCATGTTAAAAACGTATTCTATCGCGACAATTTTAATGGGATTGACAACGCTTTTGACGGTTTATATTTTATCATTAATGATATTATAAGATCAATGCACATACTTATTGCTCCTAATGCCTTTAAAAATAGCCTTGCAGCACCAGGCGTGGCTGAAGCAATTAAAGAAGGGTTGCAAATAAGCAAATTGAAATGCACTTCGGAATGTTTTCCAGTTGGTGATGGCGGCGATGGAACCGGCGAACTGTTATTGCATCATTGCCATGGAGTTTCTGAAAAGGTTGAAGTGCACGACCCGCTGGGAAGAAAGATATTCTCAACATTTGGATTGATCGATGGAGGCAAAACCGCAATCATTGAAATGGCTGATGCATCGGGCTTGCGTTTATTAGATCCCAATGAATTGGATCCTTTAAAGGCAAGCTCATATGGTACAGGAGAACTTATTTCAAGAGCATTAGAGAAAGGCGTCGAAAAAATTATTCTTTGCATCGGTGGAAGCGCAACGGTGGATGGAGGAGTAGGAATATTACAGGCGTTGGGGTGCCGGTTTTTAAACAAAGATGGGAATGAATTGAGTGACCTTCCAGGAAGTCTTAGTGAATTAAAGGAAGTGGATCTTTCGAAATTGAATAAAAAAACAAGTAATTGTAAAATAATTGTGCTCTGTGATGTAGAAAATGTCTTGCTTGGCGAAAAGGGAGCAGCGGCGGTCTTTGGACCTCAGAAAGGAGCCACTCCCGAGGGTGTAAAAAAATTGGAAAATTCCCTCGCCAATTTGCGTAACGTTGTTTTGGAAAGTACAGGAAAGGATATGGCTATGCTCAAACATGGAGGAGCAGCAGGTGGGGTTGCAGCTGGGTTGGCTGCTTTGCTGAATGCTGAGTTGGTAAATGGGATCGATCATTTTCTTTCGATGACGAATTTCGAAGATGCTCTGAAAAAAACAGACCTGGTCATTACGGGGGAAGGAAGCATTGACTTGCAAACGCTTGATGGAAAAGGCCCATTTGGTGTAGCAAAAAAAGCAAAGGAAAAACAATTACCAGTTATTGCATTGGCGGGAAAAATCCCACTGCAACCATCATCATCCTTAGATCATTATTTTGATGTGATGGTCTGTATAAATAATGAACTTATGGAATTATCTTCCGCAATGACTCATTCAAAGATCAACCTGGTAAGAACTGCAGCGACAATTGGTAACTTGCTTGCGCTTGGAAATAAGCCTGATTAAAAGATCTCATCAGTCAATTACATTTTTATGCAACGAAAAAGGCCAGATGTTGATATCATTAATGATGTATTGGAAATAGCAAAAATTGCGTACCCGGATTCTTCATTTATTCAAAGCTTATCTTTTCAATACCAGGAAAGGGGTGGCCTTAGCAAAAAACAATTAGAAGGCTTACACAAAAAAGCTTTACAGATAAAAACGGTCCCGCCAAATTTGCTTGCGACCCTGGAGGCTGAAATATTAAAAAGACCCAATCGCTACAAATCATCTCTTCCTCCTTTAAAGCCACTTTATGAAAGAAATGAAACCCTGGGTAACATGATCACTGCGATCCTTGAAAAATACCCGCAACACAAACGGGTCATATTTTTCAGATCAAAATTTAATAACAATGAACCCTTTTCTGCAACTGAGAACGCAGAACTGGAAAAATTTTACAAACTGCTCGTGTAGGTATAACACATTTTCACCTGTTGCTTACTTTCATATTCATAAATTATCAGCTTTTGCTGAGCACATGCTTTTTTTTTATCATGAATATGGGAAGTAAAGGAATAAGTTTTGAGAAAATAATTCCACAATATTGCTTGCTATTAGGATAATCAAATTGATTTCAGCTTATAAATCCAAGTGGTCTGTTATTTGCGTACATATCATTGGTTTTTCATAGGATATTGGATTTTAATAGTGGGCCGATTTCTATGAACCTTATTTTTTGCCCTTATACCCCGGTTTCCGACACCTTTTAGACAGAATTTTTATTTCAACAGCTCTTTATCAATCACATCAGTGAATTTGTTGCAAGGTATTCTGCGATCTGAACCGCATTGGTTGCTGCACCTTTCCGTAGATTGTCCGAAACGATCCACATATTCAATGTTTTTGGCTGTGTTTCATCCCTTCTCAGTCTTCCTACGAAAACCTCGTCTTTATCATGTGCATCCATTGGCATGGGATATTTTTGATTAGCGGGGTCATCCACCACGATTACGCCAGGAGATTTGCATAAAAGTTTTCTTACTTCTTCAATTTCGTATTCGTTTTCAAATTCCACATTTACACTTTCGCTGTGTCCTCCCATTACCGGTATACGAACAGTAGTAGCGGTAACCCCGATGGTGTCATCTCTCATGATCTTCCTGGTTTCGTTTACCATTTTCATTTCTTCCTTCGTGTAACCGTTTTCGAGGAACACATCTATTTGAGGAATCGCATTGAGGTCGATCCGGTATTTATAAGCCATTTCATATTCACCACTCACACCATTTATTTCTTTTTCTCTTTCTCCCCTCAATTGATCTACGGCTTTTTTTCCCGTTCCGGTTACACTTTGATAAGTACTTACCACAATTCTTTTGATCTTATATTTTTTGTGGAGTGGATGTAACGCTACAACCATTTGAATCGTTGAACAATTAGGATTTGCAATGATCTTATCTTCCTTCGTCAATACATCCGCGTTAATTTCAGGAACGATCAATTTTTTTCCCGGATCCATTCTCCATGCAGATGAATTGTCTATTACGGTAATGCCCGCTTCCGCAAATTTCGGCGCCCATTCCAGGGAAGTGCTTCCTCCCGCAGAAAATATAGCTACCGCCGGCTTTGCAGCGATGCCGTCTTCCATGCTTACCACTTTGTATTTTTTCCCTTTGAATGATACTTCCTTGCCGATTGACCGTTCAGAGGCAACAGGGATTATTTCCGTTACCGGAAAATTTCTTTCTGCTAACACTTCCAGCATTTTTGAACCAACAAGACCGGTGGCACCTACAACTGCGACTTTCATAATTTTTTTTTCTTTCTCCCTTAAGAAAGAATTTTAATGATTAAATTTTTAATGCTCCCTTCAGGGGTGGGGGCATAAAAACAGGCCTTCCATTTTTGGAAGGCCTGCAATCTATTATGGTTACATACATAACGCTACAAACCTTCCTCAGGTATGTTCCTTACTGCGCTTTGTATGTTTACTCATTTGCATAAAGTGAGAGCAAAAATAGAGTGCCGGATTGTTCTATCAAAATTTAATCGCATCTTTTTGATGAAACCCTCTGATCTTTTTGATGAAACCCTCTGATCTTTTTGATGAAACCCTCTGAATTTAATCTCAAAGCTTAGCTACCTTGTTGAAATGAAAGGGTTTCAAATCGTTCTTTTCTTTCTCCTTATCCCAATTTTTATCTTTTCTCAAAACCGCTATGATGTTGTTATTGATGAGATCATGGCTGATCCGGCTCCGCAGGTAGGCTTACCAAATAATGAATGGATCGAACTGAGAAATACAACCAGTTCTCCTATCAACCTCCAGGGATGGCACCTGGGTGATATTAACGGTCAAAGCGGAGCTTTTCCAGATTTTATCTTAGAACCAGATAGTCTTGTGATCGTTTGTACGGGCAGTGCACTCGCGGAAATGTCTTCTTTCGGCACCACATTTTCTGTTACCAGCTTTCCTTCACTGGGAAATGGAGGGGATCAAATTTTTTTACGGGCAATCAATGGTAATATTATTCATGCTGTGGCATATTCCACTACCTGGTTCCAGAATGAATTGAAAAAGGAAGGTGGATGGACGCTGGAAATGATTGATACCAAAAATCCCTGCACCGGTAGCAGCAACTGGAAAGCAAGTACGAGCCCGCTTGGAGGAACGCCCGGAAAGACGAATTCTATTGATGGTATAAACCGGGATCAAACTGCCCCGGCATTAAAATATAGTTATACTATTGATAGCGTAACCCTCATAGCGGTGTTCGATGAGCCACTGGATAGTCTTAAAGGGACTGATGTTTCTAATTATATTATTGATGGCGGACTATCCGTCTTAATTGCAAATGCCCTTACTCCTTCATTCAATACAGTGCAATTGAAATTAAGCGGTCCTTTGTTGATAAATACAGTTTACAATCTTACAGTAAATAATGTTTTTGATTGCAGCAGCAATGTGATTGGGGTTTTGAATACAGTGAAAGCAGGTTTACCGCAAGAGCCTTCCTCAATGGATGTTGTGATCAACGAAATTCTTTTTAATCCTGGCGCAAATGGGTATGATTATATTGAATATTATGATCGGGGTAATAAGATAATTAATGCGGCAGGTTTATTTGCAGCCAATAGAAATAGCGGTGGAATCATCAGTTCGATCGGGCAAATAGTTCCTACCCCGTTTTATATTTTTCCGGGAGAGTATTTTGTGATCACTGAAAATGCGGCGAGCCTTAAAATAAACTACCTGGTAAACAACCCGGATGCGTTGCTGGAATTGACCACGATGCCATCTTATCCTGACGATGCGGGTGACGTGATATTGCTAAACGGCCAGGGTGATGTTGTGGACGAAGTGAAATACAATGCCGGGTGGCAATTCAAATTAATTGATAACCCGGAAGGAGTGTCACTGGAAAGAATCGATCCTGGTGCCATTTCACAGGATGAGGCAAGCTGGCACAGCGCCGCATCTACGGCCGGGTATGGGACACCAGGCTATAAAAATTCGCAGTATAAACAATCGCAGATTATTGACGCGATCATTAATGTGGCACCAAAAATTTTTAGCCCGGACAATGACGGTCATGATGATGTTACTTCCATTCAGTATAAAGTTACTGCTCCGGGTTACGTTGTAAATATTACAATTTTTGATTCGCAGGGAAGGCCAGTCCGTGAACTTGTAAAAAATGGAACCCTTGGAATATCTGGTCAATGGAATTGGGATGGTCTTGATGAAAAAGGAAATAAGCTTGCTATCGGTATTTATATTATCTATACGGATATGTTTAACCTGCTTGGAAAAAAACAACATTTTAAAAATACAGTGGTTCTCGCAAAAAAATTGAATTAGTTCATCTACCGGAATTGTTGTTACAGTATGCGTCGCAACACGATGCTTTGATTCTAAAAAAAAACCGGCATTGCCGCTTTTAATGATTGAATGTTTTTTCCTTAATAAACCCTTTTCTTTGTTTTATAGGTTCTTTCGTTTGGATATTTTTTGTCTTTATGTCTTCCGAGCAGGTAACCACTTGCACCACCTACTACTCCACCTACTACCGCTCCCTTTGCATGATGATGACTGAGCGCAGCACCAGTAACCGCACCAGCTCCTGCGCCAATAACACCATATTTCTTTCTATGGCTCCAACCTTTCTTATGCTCTACCACAACGGTTCTTTTCTGAGCCTTGGTTTCCGTAAAAACTCCTGACACTGTAGTTAACCCAAACGATATGGCTATTCCTAAAATAATCTTCTTCATAAAATACATTTTTATTAAATAATATTTCAACTATAGCTTGTAAAACAACATTCAGGCCAATGGGCCCTATTCATAAAATTGACTAAGACATAAGATGTTTTGCATAAAAGAATAAAAAATGTGAATGAGGAATTATAAATAATTGCAAAGAGTTTTTTTTGGAAAGAACAGCATTGAATTGAGGTGACCCCGGATTGAGCCGGACTCAGCAATAGATAATACAGTACTTATTATTTTGGAAGAAGAAAGCCAAGTTTAAAACTTTTCTTTACACCCATCAATAAAGATTGCAGGAAGTAATAAGAAACCATTCTTGTGGGATCTCTTTTATAGTCGACATATCCTGTGCGTTTATCTTCAGGTAATGATTTATCCTTGTCAGGAGGAATAACAAGATGCCTCAGCATGAATGAAGCAAAATCAGCAACATTTTTTTCTTCGGTATGTTTTTTCAATGGCTCGATAATAAGATGGTGATAGGCACCTACGATCTTTCCTGTTGACTTCAGCTCTGTCATGGTAAAATCAAAGGATAAAAAATTAAGAAAACCGGATTTGATCCTGATCTTTCCAAGATTTTCAGAAGAGGAATTCAATTTTGTTAATTCAAGGTTTTCTATTTTTCCTTTTATGTGGTAAGGTTTGTTTTTCTGCAGTGGCATCATCACATTGCATCGGGCGGTTCCGGAACCCATCAACGATCCGTTAACATTCATAGTGATATATGGTGCATCCGAAGCCAAAGGATGATTAACTAATGGGGATATGGCTGCATTTATTTTTTCGATTCTTAGCGTACCCGTTTTTCCGTATCCTGCTTTCGGAAATTCTTCATACGCTACCATTGCATTTGATAATTCAAAGGAGTTTACGCGAACATCAAAAGGGAAATTTTCAAGATAATCAGAGGGGAGCGGTATGATCTTTTGACCTCTTGGTAATCTTCTATCCCTGAAAATTGATATAGTGGTACCATCAACTTTTATCTTTTCAGCGATTAATTTTTGTTTTAATAATTTTTCAATGTCAGGGTTAATGATTTCAATTGTGGAAACGGATGCTTCAATGCGGTCGGCCTGGTGTCCCAGTTTCCTTCCAAATTCATATTTGCCGTTAAGAGGAACGAGGCTTAAACCTTTTACCTCAACCCGTTTTTGCTTTTCATTGAATTCTGCTTCCTTCAATTCAAGGATGTAGCCGGTAACAGACACCTTAGTTTTTCCAATCCATATTTTCTTAACAACCGGGCTTTGTTTGTTTATTGATTTTGCGACATCCAGCCCTTCCATTTTTATCCCGGATATTATCGTTCCATATTGGCCTTCTAACCGGGGAATCAATTTCAAAGTATCCATTTCCATTATTTCGCGACGACTATTAATTACCAGGTGCGGGATTTGAATGATATAGTCCTGATAAGGATAGCTGATACCTGCTATATGCACATCGATTGTCTTAAACAATGGAGCAGCCCCGGGCGAATCAACAGAAAGACCACCTACCACAATATCTCCTTTTGCAAGACCCTTGTCATCGTGATCAGAATGCAAATAAGATGTTATGTTAGTTAAAATGAGATCCTGGGCGGATAGTTTTTTAAATGGCAATTTGATTTCCCGGAGAATAGAAGCCTGGGCCGAATCTTTTTTATCAAGAAGAAATTGATCTAACTGTACATTTCCATCCTTAAGAAGAATGGTGCTGGCCTTAAGATTTTTACTGAAAAGTAAACTAAAGAAACTGATTCCCTTGATGGATACTTCTGGAAAATACAAATGATGTTTGTTTTGAGGACGGCTGCTGTAAGGAGCAAAATGGATGCTAAGACTGTCAAAGAGTACCGATGAGGAAAAAAGATTAATATGAACCTTTGAAAATTTTATTTGTAATGCGGTGGGAAGATCATTGAATTGTTGCCTTATTTTTTTTTGAATAACAAAATTTACAATGAAATAAGCTGCAACAAGAGTGACACAGATCGCGGCAAATATCTTCACAGAACTTTTTATCATTTTCCTTCCTAACACTAAATCCATTTTGTTTTAAATCGATCAAATGCAGCGTTAAGTTGCCATAAACAAATTCAAAAAGAATACCATAACCTGTATAATTTAAAAATATATGTAATAATGCCAACGTGAGATGTTAGAATTCTCCCGAAGATGATCGGGGAAGCATTTTCGAATTGATCACCGCTTTTACCTGGCCATATGAAAAATCATTTCCTAACCTGTATTTGATTTCTGTGGCACCGAAGGCGGGGTTCTTTTCGATCAGCTCTGAAATTTTTTCAAATGTTATTTTGTCAACAATATCCAAAATATCGAGCTCTCCTGTGGAAACAAAACCTGCAAGATGACCTTCAATCGTGCTGTGGGCAAGATTTCGTTCCATTGCAATCTCAGGAATGTTTTTTCCTTTTTTAAATAGGGCCAGGCTGATGCGTTGTGTTTCACCTTTTTCAGGTTTTTTTCTTTTGTTATTTTCTTCCCCGGGCTGAGCAATGATGGGTTTTTGTAAGTCCTCAATAGCGCGTAACACATCGTCATGACTTCCTGCCCTCCGCATTGCTTCGGAAACATTCATCATATTGATAAGCTGAGATTTCTTTCGATCCAATTGCTCCTCCAATCCGAAAAGTTCTTTCACATATTTTTTAGTTTTGCTTTTTACCCTCATGATTTCAATATGATCATGTAATAACTGCAAAAGATCTTCGTCGGTTTTCCTGATAAAATAAGCACATGCTGCCGACACCCTTTCATGTATGAGATGATAGTTGTCTTGCCCGCTTTGATCAAACAATTGTTCTAATTGTTTTTGAAATTTTGCCGCTGTTTCCTCCAGTGTCTTTGTTCTCTCAACCATTTTTTCTGCCCACGCGATACAGGTGTCGGCATCCGCTAAACTCCGGAGTTCATATTCTTCAAGATGTTTCTGCAAAACATCAGAGATTTTTTCCCACCCAAAACCATTCAACAATGAATAGCGAACATAGGATTGTTGTTCTTTTCGCAGGGTTTGTTTTAGTTCATCCTCGGGAAGTTCTTTGCACACGAATTCAATGACGCGTTCATCAGTATATATGGAACCGGGATAAATACGGGATTTTAGTACCAGGCCCTCCAAAGATGTTAAACGGCTTAGCGCAACATACACCTGCCCCGCAGCAAAAGAAGCGCCCGCATCCACAACCGCTTTATTAAATGTAAGCCCCTGGCTTTTATGGATCGTGATGGCCCACGCAAGCCGAAGTGGATATTGCTTAAAGGTGCCTAATTCTTCTTCATCAATTCTGTCCTTTTCTTTTGAATAATGATACCGGATATTTTTCCAGGTTTCTTTTTCCAGTTTCAGGATTTCTTTTTCTCCCGGAAAAATTATTTGAATTTCATTTTCATCAATTGAATGGATGGTTCCGATTTTACCATTATAATACCGACGAAGTTCACCCGTATCATTTTTGATCAGCATGACTTGCGCGTTTTTCTTTAAATGCAATGATTCTTCTGCCGGAAAGGACCTTTCATTAAATTCACCGCTTACGGCTGCTTTGAATTGATAGAATTTGCCGGGCAGTTTTTTTACTTCATGATCATTGATGGCTGCTGCCTTTTCGTTATGCGTCGTAAGGGTGATAAAATTTTCTCCGGGTGAAGGTGAAAACCCGGGCTTGTAGTAATTCTGCAAATGGAGAAGATCTTTTTCCGTGCAACAATTGTTTCTTATGTTATTAAGAATATTGATAAATATCTCATCGCTTTGCCGATAGATTTTTTTTAGTTCAATATATACAGGAGGGGCCTGCGCAATCACTTGCGCATCAAAAAAGAAAGGGCTGCGATAAAAATCCTTTAAGATTTCCCATTCTTCTTTTATCACAACAGGTGGCAATTGAAATAGATCACCAATATACAATACCTGTACACCGCCGAAAGGAACATGTGGTCTGTTACGGATATACCTTAATACGGCATCAACCGCATCCAGGAGGTCTGCCCTGACCATGGATATTTCATCAATGATCAGCAGATCAAGTTCACGAAGCAATTCTTTTTTATCCGAGCTCATGCGCATTTGCCTGAACAGCGAATGGTTGTTATAGATCTTTCCGAAAGGTTCCAGGGTATTGGTTCCGGAAGGCAGGTAGGTACCGGGTGGCACCTGGAATAATGAGTGAATGGTGACACCTCCCGCATTTATAGCAGCTACCCCTGTAGGTGCTACGACAGCCATTTTTTTTAATGAATGTTCTTTAATGTATTTGAGAAAAGTAGTTTTTCCCGTTCCCGCTTTCCCTGTAAGAAACAGATGCTTATTTGTTTGATTGATAAAAGATGCAGCCGTTTGAAAAATATGATTGGAGGGATCAAATGAAGACATGGGAAAGGTTTACCTGGTAAAATGAAGGTAAGTCAAAACTACATGAACGGCCGGTTCAAAAATTTTATAAATGGTTGTAAAATGGAAAAAGCATCAACGGTTCTTTTTAAAAGATTTTTTGATGTGAGATCCCCATCAGTAATATCAGAGATCATCAACCAACTTTTGTATTTCAGATAGGGGGCGGCAGGATTGTCCTTTTCAAAACCCTGGGGCAATTTGGAAAGTTGAACGCCTTCGCCAGTATAGAGGTTAGGATAAACAGTTTTAAATTTCTTTGAACCAATTATTTTTCTAAATTCCTCAAGGCAATAATCAATTTCCTGCCGAACCTTTTTAAGGGAATCGGGTTGCGGCATCCAGAGACCTCCTCCTAAAAAACTTTGGCCAGGTTCCAGGTGAAAATAGTATCCTGCGAGTCCCGATTTTTTTCCTCCTTTGTCCATGCTGGCTCCAAAATTCGTTTTGTATGGAGACTTATTTTTTGAAAAGCGCACATCCCTGTTGATGCGGAACAGGCATTTTTTTGCAGTAAGGTCCTTTAAATCGGGATCATTCTTTGAATGTTTGTCAAGAACAGATTGTATGAAATTCTCAAATTCATTTCTTGCGGTTTCATAGTCCTTCCGGTGAGCCTCGAACCAGGCTTTATTATTATTCTTTTTTAGACGCTGCAAAAATTTTAACGTAGCGGAACTAATCATGATTTATTTGAAATTTATAAAACGGAAATTTAGAAATTCGGGGAATAAAGTTACTAAAGTAGGTGAGATAGAAATTTAAAATATCCGCGTCCGACTGGTGAATCCATGAAAGCGGGAAATGATTTGCAGTAGCTGGTATTCACATCAAACGACCAGGATAAAGCATTACCGGTATTCAAAGCATTTTCAGAAATTCTTCTTCAGAAATTATTTTAACCGTGTTCATTTTTTTTGCTTTTTCCAACTTGCTCCCGGCATCGGCTCCTACTACGAGGTAATTCAATTTGCTGCTTACGCCGCCCAGGATCTTCCCCCCGTTTTTTTCTACCATTTCCTCGGCATCACTTCTTTTTAAGGTGGGCATGGTGCCGGTAAATAAAAAGGTAAGCCCTTCCAGGTTGCCGCCCGTAGCATGATCCTTTTTTGGATTCCTGAATTGAATGCCTAAATGTTCCAACTCTGCAAGAATGGAGATATTCTCTTTGTTCTGAAAAAACTGGTGGATGCTTCCGGCTACTTTTGGCCCCACATCTTCCAGGTTCTGGAGATCATCAATAGAATAATTCTTCAGATCGAGCAAATGGTTTACCTGGTGTGCCAGGATTTTGGCAGTTGTTTCACCCACAAAGCGAATCCCTAAAGCATAGATCAAACGATGAAGTGGCTGTGTTTTGGAGTTTGCAATTGCTGACTGTAAATTATCAATCGATTTTTTACCAAAGCCTTCGATTTTACTGATCTTCTCAAAATCGAGTTTGTAAATGCCTGGAATATCTTCCAGGAGATCCAGTTCATAAAATTTTCTCACATTCGCTTCTCCAAATCCCCGGATATCCATCGCATCTTTGCTTACAAAATGGACGATGCGTTCAACTACCTGCGCGGGGCATTCAATATTAATACAGCGCCACACTGCTTCCCCTTCTTCCTTAAATAATTTGCTTTGGCAAACAGGGCAGGTCTTTGGGAAATGAATTTTCTTTTCAGTGCCGGTTCTTGCGTCTGTGAGTGATTTTACAATATAGGGTATCACGTCACCAGCACGCTCTACAAGAACGGCATCCCCGATCATCAGATCTTTTTCACGGATCACATCTTCATTAAAAAGAGAAATAGATCCTACGGTAACTCCCCCGATTGGAACTGGCTGGATCTTGGCAACCGGGGTAATTGAACCTGTTCTGCCAACCTGGAATTCCACATTCAATAATTTGCTGGTTGCCTGCCGGGCTTTAAATTTAAACGCTATGGCCCAGCGGGGATGATGCGTTGTCATACCAAGCTTATCCTGCAATTCGATACTATTTACTTTTATGACCATGCCATCTATTTCATAAGGCAACTCATCACGTTGCAACTCAAATTCATTGCAATATTTAATAACAGCATCAATCCCGGTTAATACCTTTTTTTCCAATTGAGGGCTTCGGAATCCAAGTTGCCAAAGCATTTCAAGTGAACCGGAATGAGTTTTTAATTCTTTTGGAAGCTTTTTCCCTGCAGATAAGGTGTAATCGCTCATATTGTAAACAAATGCCTCAAGACTTCTTCTTTTTACTTCTCCAGGATCTTTGATACGCAAAGTGCCTGAGGCGGCGTTACGGGGATTAGCAAGCGGAGCGTTTCCCTGTTCTATTAACTGCTGATTATATTTTGCAAAATTATTTTTATTGATGAGAACTTCGCCCCGTACTTCAATTTGCTGAATGTTATATTTTGAGAATTTAGCTGATAAAGGAATGGAACGAATTTGTTTGATGTTGGTGGTAATGTCATCTCCCTGGACGCCATCACCCCGTGTTGCTCCACGGATCAAAAAATCATTTTCATAAATGAGTGAAATGCTGGCGCCATCAAATTTCGGTTCTACACAATATTCTATTTTCTCAATTCCGGTGAGTTCCCTGGCTTTTCTGTCAAAGTCAATAAGATCTTCGCTGTTGTAGGAGTTCTCCAATGAAAGCATGGGTACCAGGTGTTGTACCGTTGGGAAATCCTTTGTCAAACCTTTGGCCACCCGTTGCGTGGGGGAATCAGCTGTAATGATCGAAGGATGTTCTTTTTCAATTTTTTCGAGCGCCTTAAAAACCTGGTCATATTCAAAATCGGAAATAAGAGGATCATTCAGGATATAATAGCGGTATTCATGAAAACGCAGAACATTTCTTAGACCTTCAATTTTATTTACCGCGATCCCTTTTTGGAGCTCTTTCAAAAGAGAGTCGGTGGTCTTTTGAAGCCTCGTCGATTCTTCTGTTGAATACATAATGGTGTATATATCGGTTTGTGGTGATTTTTGATACAAAATAAGGTTTGTAAATTTATTCGCTTATCGGATATTTATATTGTCGAATTAAAGAAAATCAAACCGATTTCGGGCAACATTAAAAAATCATTAAAATTTTTTGTGTGTATTAGACATATTACCTACTTTTATACAATCTAAAGATTAAACTAACGAATATGCTTGTAAAACAACTGCTACGCGGTATTGGTTTACCCATACTGCTCCTGGTCCTATCTCAATCTCTCTTAGCTCAAAAAACAATCACCGGTAAAATTAACGATAGTAAAGATGGATCACCTCTTCCGGGTGTATCTGTTGTTGCCAAAGGTTCTGGTACCGGTACAACGACAAAGACTGATGGTACTTACAGTCTAAGCGTTCCATCAAATACCAATGCAATAGTTGTTTCTTCAGTTGGTTATGCCTCACAGGAAGTGAATATTTCGGGTAAAACCTCTGTTGATGTGTCCCTTGTTTCTTCTGGCACCAGCCTGAATGAAATTGTGGTGGTAGGTTATGGAACGTCAAGGAAGAAGGACCTTACGGGTTCAGTCGCTTCCGTCCAGGCAAAAGATTTTGTAAAAGGACCTGTTACAAATCCTGATCAATTACTGATAGGTAAGGTATCAGGCTTACAAATTATTAATAGTAGCGGACAGCCCGGAGCTGTTACCATTGTCAAGATCAGGGGAACAAACTCTATCCGCAATGGAAATAATCCTTTGTATGTAGTGGATGGTATTCCTTTGGATGGAAGATCACCAAGACCAGGTTTGATAAATTCGGGATTAGGAACTACTCCTAACGCAAATCCTTTAACGTATATCAATCCCTCGGATATTTCAGATATCACAATCCTGAAGGATGCGTCAGCTTCTGCGATTTATGGTTCACGAGGAGCTAATGGTGTTATCCTGATCACAACGAAAAAAGGTGTTTCTGGTCCTCCAAAAATTGAGCGGCGTAATGAGGAAAATAAAGGTCCTGGACGCATCTGATTACAGGACAGCTTTAAATACTTATAATGCTCCTAAATCTGATTCAGGTGCAAGCGTGGATCCTTTTGAAGATATTTTGCATAAAAATGCACCTACTCAAAATTATTCTGTTGCATTTAGTGGTGGAACAGAAAATGGCAGATACCGTGCTTCGTTCTTATATTCCGATCAGCAGGGTATTATCAGGAAAAGCGGATTGAAAAAATATGTTGCCAGCTTTAATGAGCAGCATAAATTCCTTGATAAAAGATTAAGCCTCGACTTTAATATTACAGCTGCAAATGTTACTGAAAAAATTGCGCCGATTTCAAACGATGCGGGAAGTGCTGGTAACATCATTTCATTAGCATTAATATGGAATCCAACGCTGCGTTTGCAAAGAGCTAATGGTTTATACAATCAAACAAACCCAAGCGGTCAAACGAATCCATTGGCACTTTCTGATGCTTACAATGATCAAACAAACATTACTACGATTCTGGGTTCTTTTTCAGCTGCATATAAAATTACTAAAGACCTTGAGTACAAGGTGCTCGTTGGAATCAATTACGGAACAGGATCACGGAAACAGGAAATTCAAGGATGGATATCTGCCCTTGGAAATCCAGTAGGTGGTTCTGCAAACCTTGCCAATTCCGAGCTGTTTTCACAGACGATAACACATACATTAAGTTATGTAAAGCAAATAACTTCCAACTTAAGCCTGAATGCAATCGGAGGCTACGAGTATTGGAAAACAGTATTTGACGGAAGTGGAATTTTCGGATCTCAGTTTGACCTCGATCAGAGCCAGTCTAATATTACCCCACATTATCACTATTATGATAATATACAAGGTGGCGCAACCGGCAACCGGGCAAGCTATTCTTTCAAGGATCCAAGTGTAGAATTGCAAAGTTATTTTGCGAGAGTCGTTTTGAATTACCAGGATAAATATCTGTTAACAGGTACTTTCAGAGCTGATGGTTCAAGCAAATTCGGATCAAATAATCAATATGCTTATTTCCCTTCAGTTGCAGCAGCATGGAATATCAATAATGAGTCCTTCCTGAAAGATAATTCCATATTCAATTCATTGAAATTACGCATTGGATATGGTGAAACAGGTAACCAGGAGTTCAACCCGGTTGATGCGGCTCTTCAAACTCAGACTTATAATAGTTTTAATAATTCAGCAGTTAATCACTACGGTAACCCGGATCTGAAATGGGAAACTGTGACATCTATAGATGCAGGTTTAGACTTTACGATCTTACATAACAGGGTTTGGGGTTTTGTAGATTATTTCGATAAGAAGACAAATAACCCAATCGTGGATTTCCCGATCTCTTTACCTTCTGCAGGTGGTACGGTATTTAAAAACATGGATGGCGAAACACATCCTACCGTTGGATATACTCCAAAAGCATGGGTAACTAATAAAGGTGTGGAAGTGCAGTTAAGTGGAGCTATTGTTCAAAAGACCGACATAACCTGGAATTTGACAGCGAACGCAACATTTGTAAAGAACGAATTCGTTTCTCCTGAGCTTGCTGCCATTCCTTTCCTGAAAAATACCGGTGGTCTTCATGGCCAGGGTTCATCAGGTGCCTATTCAGAAGCAATTGCTAATGGTCAGCCTTTAGATGTATTTTACCTGCCTCGATTCCCAGGCTTTGATAAGACTACAGGAGTACAGCCTCCCAGTGAAGCGCCTATTTTTGCCGGTGATCCTAATCCGTCAATGTTTTATGGCATTTCTACCGATGTAACATATAAGAAATGGACATTAACCCTTTCTGCTCACGGAAATTTGGGAAATAAGATATTTAACAATACGGCAATGAGCGTTCTGAATATCAGTAACATCATAGGTGGTAGAAATATAGCATCAAACCTCCCTGGTAATGGTGAAAGTACCGCAAACGCTATCACGCCTACTACCCGTTTCCTTGAAAGCGGTGATTATTTAAAATTGGGAAATGCTACGATCAATTTTAATGCAGGAAACCTGGGCAAGTTCGTAAAGAATGCGAATTTTTATGTTAGCGGCAGCAATTTGTTTGTTGTTAGTAAATACACAGGTTTTGATCCTGAAGTAAATATCGATAAGGCATTAAATGGTATTCCTTCTTTGGGTGTTGACTATATTGGATACCCCACTGCAAGGACGTTTATTGTTGGTGTAAACTTTTCATTGTAATACTCAATAAGAAATTGAAAGAAAAAACGAATGATATGAAATCTAAATTTTTTGTTTTATCAACCCTGGTCCTTATTGGTTTAGCGGCCTGTACCAAATTGGATCAAAAACTCGGCGGCTCGGTGGTGTTTACTCCATCAAGCGGCGTGGCAACATCATTACTTAATGGTACCTACAATGATCTTAATGGATTGTTGCACGGCCAGGATCAGATTTTTTCGTTGGAAGAAAATACAACGGATGAAAGTTTGGTACCGACCCGTGGTGGAGACTGGGATGATAACGGTGTATGGCGTGTGCTGCATGCACATACCTGGACCGCTATCCATGGTCAACCCATCAGCGTATTTAATGGCCTGGGAAAATTAGAAAGCGATGCCCTGGCAACGCTGGCTTCTTCTCCTACCGCTGCACAAGCAGATGAGGCATATTTCCTGCGCTCAGTAGCACAATACTACTTTCTTGACCTTTTTGGCCAGGTACCATACAGGACAATTGCTGAATATAATTCAATTAAGCCGGCACCAGTATTAGACGCTGCTGCAGCGGTCGATACATTAGTTGCTACTTTGAGTGGTATTGTTAGCAGGAACATTCTTCCCCTGGCAAATACTCCCAACAGGGCAAATGTTGATGCTGCAAGATTCCTGTTGATGAAAGTCTTACTTAATAAAGGAACTTTTACAAATAGAGCTGCACCGACTTTTGCGGATGCTGATATGCAACAGGTGGCTACATTAGGCAGCCAGATCATTGCCAGCCCTAAGGGTTACTCACTGACTGCTAACTATTTCGATAATTTCGGACCTAATAACGCTACAACAGGCAAAGAAGCTATCTGGTCATGGCCTAATAATGGAAGTTCAAATAACGGCGGTATTAACGCCGGTGGCATCAATGCAAGATGGATGATGACACTTCACTATAATTCATGGGATCAGCAAAATGCATATGGTGGTGCAGGTTGGAACGGATTTAGCACAGTGGCTGATTTCTACAATACATTTGAAGGACACGGAGATGCAAGCGCTACTACAATCATTGATACAACAAAAGATAAACGTATTGGCGGAAAATTTTATGCTGGTGTAACTGATGCATCAGGTCTAAGACCAGGATTGCTTGCTGGACTGCAGAAAAACGAAGCCGGTACTGCTGAGGTTGACCGTCATGGAAATGCCTTAACCTTTACTCCAAGCGTAAGTTTGGTTGAAACAAATCCAAACACATTGGAAATTACTGGTATTCGTATTGTTAAATATCCTCCTGATTACACTGCTTATAGCGGTGGCAATCAAAGGAACCAGCTTCAAATGTTCCGTTTTGCCGATGTATTACTAATGATCGCCGAAGCAAAACTTCGCCAGGGAACACCTGATCCTGCAGCCGCATTGCTTTTGGTTAACCAAATCAGGCTAGCGAGAGGCGCATCAGTTTGGGCTTCCGTAACATTGGTAAATTCTGCCAATGTTGATGATCCAAATACATTACTTGCAGAAAGAGGCAGAGAATTGTATTGGGAAAGCTGGAGAAGAAATGACCTGATCCGCTTTGGAGTTTTCCTGAAACCATGGGCATTAAAAGCTACAGATGATCCTAAATATTTCTTATTTGCTATTCCTTCAGATCAATTAATTGCTAATCCTAACCTAAAACAGAATTCAGGTTATTAAGGATTGGTTGTTTTATAATAAATTGCGAAAGGTCATTTCTAAAATGACCTTTCTTTTTTTTGAAATTGTTTCCGGTAAAATCATTTAACGAAGATGCGCCTCGTTCTTACTCTATTTGTTTTCGCACTATTCTTTAGTTCCTGCAAAAACAAAAAGCAAAGCAACACGCTGTTCCAGTTGGTAACCGATTCCGGAATCAATTTTCAAAACAAGGTGGAAGATGATAGCCTTGAAAACAGTTTCCTTTTCAGAAATTATTATAATGGCGGTGGGGTTGGGATTGGCGACATCAATAATGATGGACTTCCTGACGTTTTTCTGACTTCCAATGCCGGCGCAAATAAATTATATCTTAATAAAGGGAACTTCAAATTCGAGGACATCAGCGATAAGGCGGGTATTATCAAGGATGACAAATGGAATACGGGAGTTGTGTTTGCCGATGTGAATGGCGATGGTTGGCTTGATATCTATGTTTCCTCATCAGGCCACATGAACTCGGGCAATCGGAAAAATAAACTTTACATTAATAATCACGACTTAACTTTTACTGAATCTGCCGCCCAGTATGGTTTAGATATTTCTGCCTATACGACCCAGGTTTCTTTTTTCGACTATGATATGGATGGTGACCTGGATTGTTTTATGATCAATAACAGCCCCATCCCTGTAAATCAATTGCAATTCTCAAACCGAAGGGATCTGCCTGAAAAGGAATGGCCTGTTGCCGATTTTTTAAAAGGCGGGGGTGACCATTTGTATCGCAATGATAATGGACATTTTACTGAAGTCACCAAAGAGGCTGGCATTCATGGATCCCTTATCAGTTTTGGTCTTGGCGTTTCAGTAGGAGACATAAATGGCGATAGTTACCCGGACGTATTTGTTTCAAATGATTCTTACGAAAGGGACTATTTATATATCAATCAAAAGAATGGAACTTTCAAAGATGAGCTGGAAGACTGCATGCAGCATACCAGCTTTTCTTCTATGGGTGCCGACATTGCTGATATCAATAACGATGGATACCCTGATCTGTTTACAACTGATATGTTACCGATAAATGATTACAGGTTGAAAACAACGGGTGCCTTTGACAATATTGATTTGTTTAATGCAAAACTGAAAGCTGGATTTTATTACCAGTACACTCAAAATTGTTTGCAGCTCAATAATAAGAATGGAATGTTTAAGGAAATCGCCAATTATAGTGGGGTAGCTGCCTCAGATTGGAGTTGGGGAGCATTAATGTTTGACATGGACAATGATGGATGGAATGATATTTATGTTTGTAATGGTGTAAACAGGGATGTGACCAACCTGGACTTCATGAATTTTTTTGCGGACGAGACTTATCATAAAATGGTTCTGAGTGGAAAGAAAAGGGAAGTGGATCAGTTGCTAAAACAAATTCCAAGAACTCCAATCCTAAACAAAGTTTACCACAATAATGGGAATTTAAAATTCACCGATGTGGGATCGGAATGGGGTTTCACGGTGCCCAGTTTTTCAAATGGCGCCGCTTATGGGGACCTTGATAATGATGGTGACCTTGACCTGATCGTTAACAACGAGAACCAACCGGCCTTTATTTATAAAAATAATTCCCGTGAACTCAATCACAATAATTACATAGGCATATTATTGAAAGGAGTTGGGAAAAACACTTTTGCTATTGGAAGTAAAGTAAAATTGTTTGCTGGTGACCAGGTCTTTTCAAAGGAGATGGTCCCAAGCCGGGGTTTTCAATCTTCTGTCGATTACAAAATGATCATTGGCCTGGGAAAAATTCCGCAAATTGATTCTATGATCATCACCTGGCCTGACAGGAGTTTTTCTAAATTTGAAAAACCAGCGATCAATCAAACTCATACCATCCAGCAACCAGCAGAGCGTAAATTGTTGCCGGACACCATTCAGAAAACCCAACAAACATTCTTCTCACAAATACAAAGCGATTTCGACAAACACCAGGAAAATGATGTTATAGATTTTTATTCGGAAAGAAATATACCGAGGATGCTTTCCCGTGAAGGCCCCAAAGCCGCAGTAGGAGATGTAAATGCAGATGGCCTCGATGATGTTTTTATTGGAGGCACACCGGGTCACCCTGGCCAGCTATACCTTCAAACTCCGGATGGGAAGTTTGTAAAGAAAGAGCAAAAAGAAATTCAGCAATTTATGGATTTTGAGGATGTTGCCGTTTTGTTATTCGATTGCGATCATGATGGTGACCTGGATCTTTTGATTTGCCCGGGAGGCAATAATGAACTGCCTAATAGCAGGCAACTACAGGTTCGCTTGTTCAAAAATGATGGCAAAGGAAATTTTTCTTTGGATGAATCTGCATTTCCAAATGTAGGAATGAATATTTCGGTTGCCGTTGCCAATGATTTTAATGGGGACGGCTATCCTGACCTTTTTGTCGGGGCAAGAAGCTTTCCGGGTATTTATGGAGTAAGTCCAACGAGTTTCCTTTTCGTGAATGATGGAAACGGCCATTTTACGGATGTAGCAAAAACAAAAAACCCGGCTATTGCAAATTTGGGGATGGTTTGTGATGCGGTATGGGCAGATGTTACGGGTGATTCCCAAAAGGAATTGATCACAGTAGGCGAATGGATGACGCCGAGAGTATTTAGCTACAACAAAGGAAAAAACCAGTTCGAGGAACTAAAAAATACCGGCATGCAAAATATGTATGGTTGGTGGCAGTCTCTGGCTATTGCAGATGTCAATGGAGATGGCAAAAATGACCTGCTATTGGGAAACATTGGTGAGAATTTTTACCTTCAGCCGGATAGCGCAAAACCCGTTAAACTATGGATCAATGACTTTGATCGCAACAATAGTGTTGAAAAAATAATGACATACACCGTCAACGGTAAGGACATGCCCGTTTTTCTTAAGAAGGATATGGAGGACCAATTGCCATCCATTAAAAAAAGCAATTTGAAAAATGAGGCCTATTCTCAAAAATCCATACAGGAACTATTTCCAAAAGATCTGATGGAAAAATGTGAAACAAAAGAATTTAATTATTCCAGCTCCTGTGTGGCGATTAATAATGGAAATGGAAACTTTACGATACAAAAATTACCGGCAATGGCACAGCTTTCGTGTATCAATCGATTCCATTGCATGGATTTGAACAATGACGGATCTATTGATCTTGTAATTGGAGGAAACCAATTTGGTTTTTTACCGCAGTTTGAAAGATTGGATGCAAACCTTGGTGATGTGTTATTGAACAATGGAAAAGGTGGATTTATATGGCAGGACGCTCCAAAAACAGGATTGAAATTAAGAGGTGAAGTAAGGGACATTGCCGGAATAAAAACTAAGAAAGGAATGTGCCTGCTATTTCTGCAGAATAATGAATATCCTGTTTTATATAAGGTGAACAAAAATGATTAAAAAATAATGCTACACCCTCAATCCTTGTGAAGTATTTCTTCTTCGCCATATTACTTGTAGTTATTATTCTTTGCTCTTCATGTAAGCACAGGAATACTGAAAGAACTTTATTTACGTTGATGGATAGCACAGGAATTCAATTTTCCAACACGGTTCATGATACCAAAGAACTGAATATTTTAAATTATAGAAATTTTTACAACGGCGGAGGAGTAGCCATTGGTGATATAAACAACGATGGCCTTGCTGATATTTTTTTCACTGCTAACCAGGGTAGCAATAAACTATACCTGAACAAAGGCAATTTTAAATTTGAGGACATTTCTGAAAAGGCAGGGTTTAGAAACAAAAAACAATGGAGCACAGGTGTTGTTCTTGTGGATATTAACAATGACGGGTGGCTTGATATTTTTGTGTGCAATGCAGGAAATATGAATGATTCAACCTTGCGCAAAAACCAATTATTCATCAATAACCACGATCTTACCTTTACGGACTCTGCTTCAGAATATGGGCTTGCTAATACCGGCTATACTACCCAGGTTTCTTTTTTTGATTATGATCTTGATGGCGATCTTGATTGTTTTGTAATAGACAACAGTCCCATTTCACCCAATAGTTTAAACTACGCAAATGAACGGGATCTGCCGGATGCCAGTTGGCCTGTAGCCCCTGTGTGGAAGGGGGGTGGCGATCATTTGTTGCGAAACGACAATGGGCATTTTACTGATGTCACTAAGAAAGCGGGCATCCATGGAAGCCTTATCAGCTTTGGTTTGGGCGTAACCGTAGGGGATGTAAATAATGATGGCTACCCTGATGTGTATGTATCGAACGATTATTTTGAAAGAGACTACTTATACATTAACCAGAAAAATGGAACCTTTAAAGATGAGCTTGAAAATTGTATGCAGCATACAAGCCTTGCATCAATGGGATCAGATCTTGGTGATATAAATAATGATGGCTACCCTGATATTTTCACCACCGATATGTTACCGGGAGATGATTATCGTTTAAAAACAACATTGTCATTTGAAGACATAAATGTTTACCGCCTCAAACAACAAAAAGGTTTTTATCACCAGTTTTTTCAAAATACGTTGCAGTTAAATAACAAAAATGGAAGGTTTACAGATATTGCCAATTATTGCGGTGTATCGGCGACTGATTGGAGTTGGGGCGGATTGATGTTTGATGCGGATAATGACGGGCTCCAGGATCTCTATGTTTGCAATGGCATTTATCATGATCTTATCAACCAGGATTTTCTTGATTTTTCTGCAGGCGATATAATGCGCAATATGATAGCCACCGGAAAAAAGGAGGACCTTAATGTGATTGTAGATAAAATGCCTTCTATTCACGTATTAAATAAAGTATACCAGAACAAGGGCAATCTTGGATTCAAAGATGTTGGTCCGGCCTGGGGATTTACACAGGCCTCTTTTTCAAACGGAGCGGCATATGGAGATTTGGACAATGATGGCGACCTGGACCTGGTAGTAAACAATGTAAATCAACCCGCATTTATTTATAAAAATAATTCCAGGGAATTTAATCACAACAATTATATTGGAGTTTCATTGAAAGGAACAGAGAAAAATATATTTGCTGTAGGAAGCAAGATTAAAGTGTATGAAGGCGGCCAGGTCTTAAGCCATGAATTGATTCCAAGCCGTGGGTTCCAGTCATCGATGGATTATAAAGTGATCATCGGGCTTGGAAACAGTACAGGAGTTGATTCAATGGTTATCCAATGGCCTGATTTATCTTATTCAAAATACCTTCACCCGGCCATCAACAAAGTATATAAATTCAAAGAGTCAGAAGAAAAAAGATATCCCTTTTTGCCAATAAAAGACTCCATAAATAAGCATCCCATCTTTACACCGGTTAAAAATAATTTCGAAAAACACACGGAGGATGATTATGTAGATTTTTTTTATGAAAGAAATATTCCCCGTATGCTTTCAAAGGAAGGACCCAAAGCGGCCGTTGGCGATGTAAATGGAGATGGATTGGAAGATGTTTTTATTGGGGGCACAAGTGGCCATCCCGGCCAATTATATTTACAGAAAGCAGATGGAAGTTTTGTGAAAAAAGAGGAAAAGGCATTTCAACAGTTCATCGATTTTGAAGATGTAGCGGTTTTATTATTTGATTGTGATAAAGACGGAGATCTTGACTTACTGGTATGCCCCGGTGGTAACAATGTTCCTGCAAACAGCAGGCAAATGCAACTGAGACTGTTCAAGAATGATGGCAAAGGGAATTTTGAACTTGATCCTGCAGCTTTTCCGGAAAACAATGCCAATATCAGTGTTGCCATTGCAAATGATTTTGACCAGGACGGGGATCTTGATTTATTTGTTGGTGGCAGGAGTGTACCCCAGGAATATGGAATGGATCCTTCCAGCTATTTGTTTGTAAACGATGGCAATGGTCATTTTACTGATATTGCAAAAACGAAAAATCCTTCTATAGCAAATATTGGTATGGTTACAGGTGCTGCCTGGGCGGATGTTGCCGGCGACTCACAAAAGGAACTGATCATCGTAGGTGATTGGATGAGCCCAAAAATATTCAGCTTTAATAAAGGCCAGGGAAAATTCGATGAACTGCAAAATACCGGGCTTCAGAATTTAAATGGATGGTGGGGAGCTGTGGCAGTGGCAGACATGAATGGTGATGGCAAGGAGGATCTGATACTCGGTAACATCGGAGAAAATTTCTACCTGCACCCCGATGCCGATCACCCGGTAAAATTATGGGTGAGCGATTTTGATCAGAATGGAATTACCGATAAAATCCTTACCTATACCATTGATGGTAAAGACAAACCTGTTTTCCTGAAACACGATCTTGAGGATGCCATGCCTTTTCTCAAAAAAAATAATCTAAAACATGCGGACTATGCTACAAAATCTGTCCAGGAATTGATCCCGGCAGCGGCGCTTAACAAAGCAATCACGAAACAATTTAACTATGCGGCTTCCTGCATCGCTTTTAATAAAGGAAACGGCCAATTTGTTATTTCGAAATTACCAGCCATGCTGCAAATCTCTTCTGTCAATGCTATTCACTGCATGGATATAAACAACGACGGATACCCGGATATCGTATCGGGGGGCAATCAATTTGATTTTCTTCCTCAACTGGAACGTTTGGACGCAAGCAGTGGGGATATATTAATCAATGATGGCAAAGGAAATTTTAAATGGATAGAGCCGGGTCAAACAGGACTTGATCTAAGAGGCCAATTGAGGGATATTGCAGAAATTCACAGCCGTAATAAGAAATACCTGATTTTTTTGCAAAATGATAGTTATCCCGTTTTATACCAGCTTAACAACCCAGTAATACAAAAATGAAGAATAAATGATCCGGGATTAAAGTGATGAGAAAAACTAACTGCATATATTATTATAGCATAAGAAATGGTATTACACTTTTTCTCCTGGGTATTTTCCTGTTCTCACTAAGCAGTTGCAAAAAAAATAAGAAAAAAGATGCGATGTTCGAAGTGCTTGACCACGATCGAACGGGGTTGGATTTTGTTAATAAACTAAAACCCACACAGCAATTCAACATGTTTAACTACATGTATTTTTATAATGGAGCCGGCATTGGCGCGGGCGATTTTAATAATGACGGGCTGATCGATCTGTTCTTTGCTTCCAACCAGGAAGAAAATAAATTATATCTCAACAAAGGGAAAATGAAATTTGAGGATGTGTCCAAAGAGTCCCAGATTCCACAGGATGGGGGATGGTCAACCGGGGTGTCTGTGGTAGATATTAATAATGATGGGTTGCTGGACATTTACATTTGCCGGGTTGGAAATTATGAAACGCTTCATAGCAAAAATCAATTATTAGTTTGCCAGGGCATTGATAAAAATGGAGTTCCTCATTACAAGGATGAAGCAAAGCAGTATGGACTCGATTTTTCCGGCTTTAGCACACAGGCCATCTTCTTTGATTATGATATGGATGGAGACCTCGATATGTTTTTATTGAACCATTCGGTTCATCAAAATGGAATGTTTGCTCCGCGGAGTAATTTTTTAGGAACCTACAGTCTTCTTTCAGGAGATCGTTTATACAGGAACGACAGAAATGTTTTTACGGATGTAACAAAAGAAACAGGCATCAATAGTTCTGCTATCAGCTACGGCCTGGGTGTAGTAGCCAGTGATATTAATTTAGATGGCTGGCCCGATCTGTACGTGGGCAATGATTTTCACGAGAATGATTATTTATATATCAATCAAAAAAACGGAAAATTCGCAGATGAAGGTAGCCAGCGGCTGATGCATACCAGCCAATATTCTATGGGTGTTGATGTGGCCGATGTGAACAATGACGGGTATCCCGAAATTATTTCTATGGATATGCTTCCTTCCGACCCCTATATTTTAAAAAGATCATTGGGCGAAGATGATTATGATATCTTTTTTCATAAGATTTCCGTGGGATACGACTACCAGTATACCCGGAACAACCTCCAGTTTAACAGGAGAAATGGACTGTTCAGTGAAACGGGGATCTATTCAGGTGTGTACGCCACGGACTGGAGTTGGGCGCCGCTTTGGATGGATTTTGATAATGATGGAATGAAAGATCTTTTTATTTCAAATGGCATTCCAAAGCGCATGAACGATATGGACTATGTAAACTTTATCTCCAATGAAGAGATCCAGGAGAAATTGCGTGAAAATAAACTGGATGAAAAAAATATGGCGCTGGTAGATAAATTTCCACAGATCAAGATCCCCAATAAATTTTACAGAAACGGCGGCGATCTTTTATTCCAGGACCTGGCCGATAGCATTGGCAATGATAAATCCACCTATTCCAATGGCGCCATTTACGCAGACCTTGACAATGATGGGGACCTGGATGTTGTCGTGAACAATATTGATGATCCTGTGCTGGTGTATGAAAACAAGCACAATAATAATAAAGGAGAAAATTCCTTTGTTGATATTACACTTAAGGGATCAGAAAAAAATATAAATGCAATCGGCGCCAAAGTCATTGAGTTTACAGGCAAGGAAATAAGAACGTATGAGAATTTTCCTGTCAGGGGATTTGAATCAAGCATGCAGATACCGATGCATATCGGGTTCGGCAAAACAAAGATTGATTCTATGTTTTTGGTCTGGCCTGACAATACGTACCAGCCCATCCAGGTTACCGGGACACGTCTCAGGTTCACCTATCAAAAAGATCTTCCCATATTTGATTATTCACGCATCACCGGTTTTCATAAAGATGAAGCAAGGTCAATGGAAAATATTACAGCGAGTACGGGGCTCGATTATAAGCATGAAGAAGATCCATTTGTTGAATTTAACCGCGAACCCCTGATCCCACATATGGTTTCAACGGAAGGACCTGCCTTAGCCGTGGCGGATATCAATCATGATGGATTGGAAGATGTTTTTATTGGCTCATCAAAATCTTTCCATGATGCTATTTACCTGCAACAACCAAACGGGAAATTTGTAAGGACCGAACAGCCAGGAATGGCAAAGGATAGCATGTACGAAGATGTGGATGCTACATGGACGGATGTAAACAATGACGGAAATGTGGACCTGGTTGTTGCGAGTGGAGGCAATGAATACTATGCAGACGACGAGCATTTGCTACCTCGTGTCTACCTTAATGACGGGCATGCACATTTTAAAAAGTTGGATAGTGCTTTCACCAATATGTACTATACTTTTTCAAGTATCACGCCATATGACTTTAACGGAGATGGATTTACAGATTTATTTCTCGGTGGCAGGGCCGTTCCCTGGGCATATGGAGAAACTCCGCGTTCCTATTTATTGCAAAATGACGGCACCGGAAAGTTTGTAGATGTAACGGATAAATATGCCGAGGGGCTGTCAAAGATTGGAATGGTAACCTCAGCAATCTGGTGTGATATCGATGGGGATGGCGATAAAGATTTGATCATCTGCTGTGAGTGGGGAGGTATTTACGCGTTTATCAATAACAAAGGACACTTCACAAAGCAAACGCTTACTGACAAACAAGGCTGGTGGAATTTTATTCTACCGGTTGATCTTAATAATGATGGTCACATAGATCTTATTGCGGGAAACCTGGGTCTGAACAGTCGTCTTAAAGCCTCAGAAAATGAGCCTGTGAGATTATATTACAACGATTTTGATGACAACGGAAAAAAGGAACAGGTAGTAAGCTACTATGTAAATGGAAGGGAGATCCCTTTTGCCAACAAGGATGAACTTCAAAAACAAATACCCAAGATCAAAAAGAGCTTTTTGTATGCAGAGGATTTTGCAAAAGCTTCTATGAATGAAATTTTCACTAAGGATAAATTAAAGAAGGCACAGGTAATGACTGCCAATTATTTTGCGAATGCCATATTGATCAATGATGGCCATATGCATTTTACAACGAAAGCGCTTCCGTGGAAAGCCCAATTGACCTCGTACCGTGACGCCGTTGTTGTGAACGCTAATAATGATAGTCTTCCGGATATTTTGATCATGGGAAATTATTATGAAAATAATATTCAAATGGGTAGATACGACGCTGATTTTGGTACGATCCTGATCAATAAGGGTAACGGAAATTTTGAAAGTGAAGGCATTAATGGTTTACAGGTGAAGGGCCAGGTTCGACGTATCCGGAAAATCGATCTTGCAAATAAAGAGGCCTATATCCTGGCAAGAAACAATGACAGTGTCCTTGTGATCAGGAATAAGTAAAAGAAGAAACTGTCTACCTCAATTATAATAATAATCAGTTGTCCAGATAATGGGCCTTGTTGATCCCACTCCATACGAGGTTACTAAAAGTCTATCAGGTTTGCTCGCCGTATTGTATTGAAGAGAGAATATGTCCTTATCGTTTGAGGTACTTTTTCCGTTGTACATAATCTGCACAATATTGTTTTTAGAGGCATAGTCTTCAAAGGAGAGGCTAACATAGTAGGAATAGAAGGATTCATTTTGATAATAAGGATTCTTTTTCTCATCATAGATATAAGACAGGGTCACAGTATCTTTTTTTGGAGGAGCTCCGGAACTGAAATCATAATTTACAAAGGTGATGGCTGATATATTATTTAAACCGTCATACTGGTAATACATTTCATGGGTAAGAGTATTATGAAGAATCGTAGTCAGGGCTGAAGTATAATCCAATCTTTTTGCCACCAGGCCCCCTGAATAAAAGTAAACGCAACTATCAATACTGCTGTAGGGATTGGTTATATTCCGATAAGAAATGCAATAAGAAAGCTCCCCAGCCGCGTCATAATGGTAATATTGTTTCTGCGCCCCGGGTGGATCCGTTCCATAGGCAAATTCGCTCTTCATACTGTCAGGCTGCCCTGCCGGATTCCGATACCAGGTATTGTTCACCTTCCATTTTGTACTATCAAAAAAGGTCCGCACGGAATTCTCCTGGATCAATTGATTTTGGCTATTGTAAGAATAGTCGGTTACAGACTTGCCATCAGTGTAAGTATCAATCGTTTTTGTAAGCAGGTCAAACTTTGTCCCCCTTACTTCCTGTAAAATATCTTCTTGTTTTTTTTTACATTCTATGAAAAGAACCCCGGCAAAAAGAATTATAAAATGGGTATATCTCATGAACAGGAGCTGTTTACTCCTTTAAAAGTACGATACCTTTTTGGATTTAATTTTATCCTTTAAAGAGGGCCCAAAAGGGTGGTTTACATGCTTGGATAGAAAATAATTGTATTCCATTTTGTAGTGTCTTTTTCCTTACTCCTGTCGGTCATCAATATTTCAAAAGGGATGGCAGGAGCAGAAAGAAAATGATCTTCCATATAGTCATGAATTGCATGATGCGCTTTTTGAATCGTCGATTCGCCCCCGGTCACAACTGTTTTTAGAAACCTGTCCTTCATAGGAACCATGCGGCTAACAAAAAAATTTCCAGAGGCTTCAATTTCTTTGTTTACGCAAATCGCTATCATGGTTTCATAATTTGTACTGTCCAATTGGTTTACATGCAACATCGGGTAATCCTTTTCCACCGCGCCTGCATCTTTAATTTTTTTCTTCAATTCATCGATATGATCATAAATGGATTCAACGGAAGGAATCGTATTTGAAGAAAACCTGGTGGCAAACAGAATGGTATCTGTAAATGTAGTTCGTTCGATATGGAAGCCATAAATGTTTTCAGATATGGTGGCGAAATGCAGCAGGCTTGCAAGCACTTCCTGCATATTCTTTTTTAATTTTCCCGCTTCGAAATAATGTTGCACTCTCTTAAAAGGATTGAGCCCAGGCGTGATAGATGCCTGCCACTCCACTGTCGATGAATCTTTTCCTGCCTGGATAATCATCATTCTTGTGGAAATCATTTTCCCACCGGTGCTTATCTGTATCGCTGCTCCATCAGTAAAAAGCTCGGTCAATTTATAGCCATAGCCTTTATACGAGAAAAAACTGTCGGTATTCCTTAATGGCTGTTCCCGCCACCACCGACTTATGTTGACGGGGTCGTGAAGAGACTCGGTTATATTCTTTGGAATGCAACGTGCCGGGGAAATAGTGGAAATCCTGATTTGTCCCGGAATAAATATATAAACACAGGGAACGACAATTAATAGCAGGATCAAAATAACTAAAGAGATCTTTTTCATGATGAAGATGTTACCAAACCGGAAATTAAATGTTTTCAGTTGAATGCCTGCTCTGGTAATTACCCGCGTAATACCTAAATTAGCCAAATCTAAAATTGCTTTATGAAGAAACTGCTCTTTAGTTTGTGTGCCCTGTTCATTTTTCTTATCGATATTTTTCCGCAATCAATAGATCCCTGGAAAATAAAGGCAAATAAAATCGATCCATCAAATTATTATGGCGTTACGGTAGCCAATGGCATGATAGGCATCGTTTCTTCCCCGGAACCTTTCAGGGTAAAAGATGTTGTGCTCGCGGGAGCATATGACCTTTATGGGCGCGGAAGGGTAAGCAATTTCTTAAAAAGCTTCAATTTGCTGAATATGTACCTTGAAGTGGATAATAAACGTATTGACCGATCAACAGCCACTAATTTCCAGCAAGAGCTTGATATGCATCATGCCAGCTTTACCTCCACTTTTGATTATGGTGACAAAGCTTCGGTTTCTTACACTTATTATTCGTTGCGCCATTTGCCTTTTACGGTTTTAATGGATGTTAGCATTACGGCAAAGAAAGATATTGATATCACGAGCGCCAGCGTCATGGAAGCGCCCGATGCGTTGAAAGATGTTCAGAATTATTATAATGAAATAGATCGCCCGCATGTAACGATAAGTTTACTTACCTCTTCTGCAAAAAGTCCCACAGGAAAATTATTAATGTGTGCAAGCAATACTTTTTTATTTACTGAACCTCATGGACAGGAGCCGAGGGTGATCCATGAAATGTGGGATAATAACATGCACCTGATGAAATTCAGTAAAAAAATAAAAGCTGGTGAAACTTATAGCTTCTCCATTGCAGGATCATCGATCACCTCTGCTCACCATGACGATCCGTTGAATGAAGCAGAAAGGCTGACTATTTATGCAAAACTGGAAGGCAGGGAACGCTTAATAAATTTTCATAACAAGGCATGGGATGCACTATGGCAGAGCGATATTGTAATTGAAGGAGATGACCAGTCGCAGCAGGACATTCATAGTATGCTTTACCACCTATACTCTTTTACCAGGGAAGGAACCGCTCTTTCTCCTTCGCCCATGGGACTAAGTGGGCTGGGTTATAACGGACATGTTTTCTGGGATACCGAACTATGGATGTTCCCGGCCGTACTGGTGCTGCATCCGGAAATAGCAAAAAGCATGTTGGAATACCGTTTCAAAAGATTGGATGCCGCGAAGAGAAATGCATTTTCAAAAGGATTCAAAGGCGCCATGTTTCCCTGGGAGAGTGCTGAAACTGGAGTGGAAGAAACGCCGGTTTGGGCTTTGAGTGGGCCCTTTGAGCATCATATTACTGCCTGTGTTGGAATGGCCGCATGGAATTATTATTGTGTCACGCAGGATAAGAATTGGTTGCGCGAAAAAGGATGGCCTATTCTTTCTGCCACAGCAGATTTTTGGGCAAGCCGGGTTGAAAGAAACGGTCCTGGTAAATTCGAGATCAAAAATGTAGTAGCAGCAGATGAATGGGCGGAGAATGTAGATAACGATGCCTTCACCAATGCTGCAGCGAAAACAAATCTGCAGGATGCTACCGAAGCAGCAAAAATATTGGGAATAGTGCCTGATAGCGATTGGTTGAATGTCGCAAACAATATTCTTATCCTCAAATTAGAAAATGGAGTAACGAGTGAACATGGATCTTATCATGGTGAAGGAATAAAGCAGGCAGATGTTAATTTGCTGGCCTATCCTCTAAAACAGATTACAGACGTAGCTCAAATAAAAAAGGACCTGGAATATTATGGGTCCAGGATTCCAAATGAAGGAACGCCTGCCATGACGCAGGCTATCTTCACTTTGTTATATGCCCGTCTTGGGGATAAGGAAAAAGCATGGCAATGGTTCCGCGACGCTTACATTCCAAATCTTGATCCTCCATTCAGGATCATTGCGGAAACAAAGGGTGGTACCAATCCTTATTTTTCAACCGGTGCCGGGGGTATCCTGCAAGCAGTTCTGATGGGTTTTGGGGGCTTGGATATTACGGCAAAAGGTATTGGCCAGGTTAAGTCCGTTTTGCCCACTCAATGGAAAAGCCTGACAATAAAGGGAGTGGGCCCAGGAAAAAAAACGTTTGTAGTAAAATAGGCCTTCCTGGGGTTTTTAAAACCCCGGGTTGTTTTTTCAAAGAATTCTTTTAACTTGTGCACTACTTTACTTCGTGAGAAAGATTGCTGCCATATTACTGCTATGCTTATTACTATTTAACTGGTATGGTTACCGGTTTGTTACAAATTATCTTCAACATAAGGCAGATCGCCAACTGGAAAGCCGCATTGATCTTAACGATTATAATGAATCCCAACTGGTAGAAATCAAGGTGGCACTGGATATGCCGTATCAAAACAACCAGTCTGATTTTGAAAGACACTACGGCGAAATTGAGATCAACGGGAAGATGTACACTTATGTAAAACGTAAGATTGAAGATGGATACCTGATCCTAAAATGCATTCCTAACACTGCAAAACAGAATCTTAAGAATGCAGACAATGATATGTTTAATGCCAACAATGGGCTGGACCAGGATCACAACGGCAGTAAAAATAGTTCCCCTCTCAACAGCATTACTAAAAGTATTTTCAGCGATTACGACGACTATTCGTTCAAGTATAATCTGAATGATTTTTCAGCTTCTCAAAAACAATTCTTGCTTTTTGGGACTTCTCTTTTTAACAGCATTACGCTGCCTGTTTCCGAGCAGCCTCCGGAAGGGTTTACTTCCCCTTTAATTTGATGCTGATATTTCTCCTGTTCCGGGAGAAATAATTTTCTTTTTAATTCTAATAGTATAAATGAAAAAATTTTTGTGGTTGGCCTGTATAGGTTTTGCAATGATTTCATGCAAGCAACAATCTCATGATTACAAAAAAGTATTCAGTGACCCGATTCTGTATTGCAAAACAGTTAAAAAACTGAATGATGTGGTGTTGGAGAATAATTTTCCACCCATGATCGGCAGTCGTAATTATGCTTATGCAAACATTGCGGCTTATGAATGCATGGTAGCAGGCGATAATAATTTTATCAGCCTGGCGGGACAAGTAGGGCATTTGCCTGCCATGCCAAAACCTGATACAAGCAACGGCAAAGAAATAGATTTCCATCTTGCTTCTCTTTTTGCATTTACAAAGGTGGGTAATGCCGTTACTTTTCCCGAAGGAAGCATGATGGGATACTATGATGAATTAAAGAGAATGGCTGACAGCACCGGAATGCCATCAACGGTTTTGGAAAATACAATCACTTTTTCCGATTCTATTGTTGCGGTGGTTATGAGATGGAGTAAAAAAGACAACTATGCTCAAACAAGGAGCGCTGAAAAATATACTGTTACGGATGAAGAAGGTCGTTGGGTACCCACTCCCCCAATGTATGCACAGGCAATTGAGCCACATTGGAGAGAGATCAGGTGCCTGGTAATGGATACCTGCTCACAATTCATGCCCGTACGCCCTCCAAAATTTGATGTAAAAAATAAGAACAGTGATTACTGGAAGGCTTTAACGGAAGTTATGACTGTTGGCGACAGCCTGACCGTAGAGCAGAAGACGATTGCTGATTTCTGGGATGACAATCCATTTAAACTTAATGTAAGCGGGCATGTAATGTTCGGTACTAAAAAGTTTTCGCCCGGGGGGCATTGGATGAATATTGTAGGGATAGCTGCGCAAAAAGCAAAAGCTGATTTCTCTACTACGGTGGCTGCTTATACCGAAACAAGTATTGCATTATTCGATGCTTTTATTTCCTGTTGGGATGAAAAATTTCGCAGCAATGAAATAAGACCTGAAACGGCAATAAACAAATATATAAATGAAGAATGGCATCCTTATATTCAAACTCCTCCCTTTCCTGCTTACACCAGTGGGCACGCAACGATCTCAGCTGCTGCTGCAGAGGTAATGACAAGTTGGTTCGGAGATAATTTGAATTACACGGATACTTCTTCACTTGAATTCGGGCTTCCGAGCAGGACCCTTGGATCATTCCGGCAGGCCGCAAAAGAGGCGGCATTATCAAGGTTATACGGGGGTATTCACTACCGGCACGACAATGAAGAAGGAAGCCGGTGCGGAAAATTGCTTGGAGAATTTATTGTTCAAAAACTTAAACTAAAAAAATCATCCTGAGTTTATCAGGACTAACACTTAAAATTTAACTGCTATGAGACGTATTTTTTTAATTCTGTCAATTCTTTTTGTTACTGGAATTTATCAACAAATTTCTGCCCAGGGCTGTGTAGCTATCAAAGGGACAGCAGGTATTTGCAGTCGCCCTACTGATGCAAAAGGCTGGGAGCTTAATATCAACAGTCGCTATTTCAGGTCCTACAAACATTTCGTGGGTACCATTGAACAAAAACAAAGAGTGGCTTTGGGAAGCAATGTGATCAATCATTCTGAAGAAATGGATATTACGGCCACACGGACCATTAATTCAAGATGGTCACTCGCAATGGTATTGCCTATTATGGATTTTTCGCGCTCTTCTTTGTATGAGCATGATGGCGTAACCAGGCATAGCACACATTCATTTGGAATTGGTGATGCACGTTTTGTTGCATACCGTTGGTTAATAGATCCTAAAAAATCTCACAAAGGAAATATTCAGGCAGGTTTAGGTATAAAGCTTCCAACAGGGAACGCGAATTACCTCGCTTACTTTTATAAAAAAGCAGATTCCAGTGTTTTGGGACCTGTTGATCAATCCATTCAACCTGGAGATGGTGGTACGGGCATAACATTAGAATTAAACGCGTTCTATAATTTCAGCCACAAGGTTGGTGTATATGGTAATTTCTTTTACCTCTCCAATCCACGCGAAGTAAATGGAACTTCCACTACCAGGGGCGGTGCGGCTTCTGCATCTTCAAAAAAATATAATACAGATGTAATGAGTGTGCCTGATCTCTACATGGCGAGAGGTGGTGTAGCATATATGGTTAATGAATTTACATTTTCCGGGGGCATTCGTATGGAAGCGCTTCCTTCAAAAGATTTAATTGGAGGCAGCCGCGGTTTCAGACGGCCAGGATATATTATTTCTGCAGAGCCTGCAATAACATGGGTTACTAAAAGAGCCAGTTTCAACCTTGCTGTTCCGGTTGCCCTTATAAGAAATCGTATGCAAAGCGACGCAGATAAACGTCAGTCGGCAGATACAGGCAAACATGTGCAGGGAGATGCCGCCTTTGCTGATTACCTGGTTAGTTTCGGAGTCACTTTTCGTCTTTAAAAAATATTGACTCAGTCAATAAGTTTTATTACTACAAATTCTCATAATGAAAAAATTGATAAGAAATATAGCTGCAGTTATCATCATGGTAAGTGGACTGGCATCACCCCGTTTCGTTTCGGCCCAAACCGATGTAGATGCCATCATGATGAACAAGAAACAGTTTTGTGAAGGACTCACGTATGATTATTCCTCATGGGATCATTACTGGGAAGGCACCTTCAAAAGAGTCAATCAAAATCTTGGTACTGTTTCTATGCAAGGGATAATGTACATGCCCAATTATGGAATCACGAATAAGCTGAATATTATGGCTTCGGTGCCCTATATGTGGACAAAAGCAACAGAAGGAACCTTACATGGTTTGCGTGGCATCCAGGATCTGTCAGTCACCGTAAAATGGAAACCTATAACGGTATCCCTTGGAAAAAATCAATTTTCTTTGATTACCATTGGTGGATTTTCTACTCCATTGTCAAATTACGTGATTGATTTTTTACCCTTGTCTATCGGATTGGGGTCAACTAACCTGACTGCAAGAGGGATGATTGATTATCGCCACGGAAGGTTTACTGCCACAGGTTCTGCTGCCTATGTCTGGCGCAGTAATGTAAAGATTGACCAATCTTCTTATTTCGATACTGAAATGCATCTTACTAATGAAATAAAAATGCCGAACGCTTCCTTTTACCAGCTGAGAACGGGTTACCGGGGTAGATATTTGATTGCCGAAGCATTGTTAACTAACATGACTACTCTTGGTGGTTATGACATAACAAAAAATAATAGTCAATTATATCCACATCTACGCATGAATGCTACCTCGGTGGGTGCCAGCATTAAATACACACTAAAAAATTATACCAAGCTATCTCTGATAGCAGGCGGGAGTTATACTATATCCGGGAGAAATGTAGGCCAGTCAAAAGGATTTGATGTGGGCGCATTCTATGTATTTTATATCGCTAAAAGGACAAAATCCTAATTCTCTCAAAATAAATTGTCATGAATAAAAATATATTCGTTTCGCTATTTGCAATTACAGTTGTGTTTTTAATAATTATCGCGTGCAATAAAAGCATCGATGGCCGTACTGATAATCTGCCGGTGCTACAACCTTCTAATATTGACCTGAATGCCGGCGCATGGAAATTGGTTTTACTTTCGCGCCCCGATTCTTTTGCGGTGGCGGCACCCTCTGCCATAAGCTCTCCCGGATACATAGGGGAACTTAATGAGGTCAAAGGGCTCCAACTAAATTTAACCAACGACCAGATCAATAATATAAAATATTGGAATGCCGGTGGCGTACTGAGATGGAATGAGACAATGAGAGGTCTTGTTGCAAAACATAATCTTCCTCCTTATCAAAATGAAGATGGCACCTACCCGATCCCAAATTCAGTGAATGCCTTTAATTATCCGCAGTTCCCATTTTCCAATCCTCCTTATGCTGCAAGAGCATATGCCTACGTAAGTGCTGCACAATATGATGCGATGGTCGCATGCTGGTATTATAAAAAATTATACAACAGGCCCGCGCCTTATAAAACGGATTCTATCATTAATGCCAATGCCAGGTACATTGCAAAAACAGATCTGCCTTCTTATCCTTCGGAAGATGCTGTGCTTGCCGGGGTAACCGCTGAAATGATGAAATTGTTATTCCCAACTGAAGTAGGATTTGTAGAACAAAAAGCTGCTGACGAAAAAGCAAGCAGCCTCGCTTCAGGAAAAAATACAAGAAGTGATTGGAATGCCGGTGAAGCTTTGGGCCGCCAGATTGCATCTGTGTTTGCTGCTCGCGGCAGAGTGGATAACACCAGCAAAGCAGTGGGAACTCCTGCTCAATGGGCGCAATTGGAATCAGACACAAAAGCCAGGGGAGAAATTCCCTGGATCAGCCTGGAAACACCAAAACGCCCTCCCATGCTTCCTTTCTTTGGAAATGTAAAACCGTTTTTGTTTGATTCACTAACGGCAATTTCCTTACGCCCAGGACCGCCACCTTCCACTTCAAGTGATGAAATGAAAAATCAGACCAATGAAGTATTGAGTTATACTACAAATGCAACCAGGGAAAACATTAAGCTCGTACATTTTTGGGCTGATGGCGTGGCTACTTACACACCTCCGGGTCATTGGGATGCGATTGCAGCAGAAGATTTTATAAAACAAAATTTCAGTGAGGTACGCTGGGCACGTAACATGGCATTGCTTAATATGGCGGAAATGGATGCTGCCATTGTGTGCTGGAATACTAAATATTTTTATTATAACCCACGTCCAAGCCAGATGAACCCGGCTATTAAAACGCTTACAGGTGTTCCTAATTTTCCATCATACATATCCGGGCACTCAACATTCAGTGGTGCGGCAGCAACTATACTAGGTCATATTATTCCTTCAAGAGCATATGACTATATGCAACTAGCCCAGGATGCAACAAGATCCAGGTTGGTCGCGGGAATCCATTACAACAAAAGTGATTGTGAAGTCGGTCTTACCGTTGGTAAAAGTATAGGCAATTATGCCGTGCAAAGGGCCACGACAGACGGTGCCGAATAAAATATTAATTTTTGAAAACTTCTTACAAGCATAGCAAACTAAACACCTCCTCCGTTTCTACGGAGGAGACCTTAGTTGCGTTAACAGAACCCTACTTTTTGTTTCCATCTATTGAGTGACGTTTATAAAGTGAACAGAAACAAATAAAGAAACTGAATATGAAGAAATTGATAGTGAAAATTGTGCTGGTTATTGTTTGCCTGTACGGAAATATATGTTCTGCCCAGAATTATGAAACCAATGTTTCTAGCGATACCCTGCCTTCAAAAACCCTCGATAGTGTTATTATTAATGGAATACTGAAAATACAGGACGCCTCTTACATGCCCGAAGTTGTTGGTACAAAAATATATGCAGGAAAAAGAACGAATACGGTTATCCTTTCCCCCAGCGTGAATGGAATTTCTTTCAACCTCGGGCGAACAGCCCTTGCTAAGATACCTGGTCTTACTATGTGGGAAATGGATGGTGCAGGTACACAATTGAATATTGGTACAAGAGGTACCGATTCCCACCGTTCCATAGAAATGAATATGCGCCAGGATGGATACAACACCAACTCTGATATGTTTGGCTATCCTGAAAATCATTATACTGTTCCCTTGCAGGCCGTTGAAGAAATTCAATTGGTGCGCGGTTCAGCAGCCTTGCAATTTGGCCCCCAGTTTGGCGGTATGATGAATTATAAAATAAAAGAAGGCGACCCTGGCAAACCACTGGCCGTTGAATCGGAACAGACTGCGGGGGGCAATAACTTTTTCAATTCATTCAATGCGATTGGAGGTACAAAAGGCAGGTTTGATTATTATGTCTTTTATGACAATCGTCATGGCGATGGATGGAGGGATAATGCAAAATTTAATTACCACAGTTATTATATTCATTTGGGCTACCAGGTAAGCAGCAGGATCGCTGTCAAACTGGAATTTTCCCGGATGGACTATGTGCAACAGATCGCAGGCGGTTTGACAGATCTGCAATTCCAGAAAGATGCAAAACAATCTGTGCGTCAAAGAAATTTTTTCCAGCCTGAAATAAATATTCCTGCGATCATTCTCAATTACAAAATTTCTTCCAACACGCATCTTGAAATAACATCAAATGCTTTGTACGGTCAAAGAAACAGCGTTCAGTTTATCAATACACCCAATATACCTGACACTTTTAATAAAACCCTGGGTTCATATAACCCAAGGCAGGTTGACAGGGATTATTATTCCGGCTTTACTACGGAAGCAAGATTATTACATGTCTACAAACTTGGAAAAATAAACAGTACCCTGGCGGCGGGCCTGAGGTATTTTCATGAACTCACCAGGCGCAGGCAAAAAGGAGTTGGAACAACAGGAAGTGATTTTGACCTTTCGCTCGTAAAACCCTATGGTATCGACCTCAGGTTAACAACAAATAATTATGCAGCATTCGCAGAAAATATTTTTCAAATTACCCCAAAATTTTCCATAACGCCCGGTGTACGGTACGAGATCATCAAAACAGATCTTACAGGCGTCATCAATAATGCAACCGCTACTATTGGATACAAAGGGGAAAGAAATTTTCCATTGTTCGGAACGGGGTTGCAGTACGAGGTTAATGCATCCTCGCAATTGTATGGAAATATTTCGCAGGCGTATCGCCCCTATCTATATGCCAATGTAACACCCGCAGACAGGGTAGATAAAATTGATCCTTCCTTAAAAGACAGCAAGGGTTATGATATCGACCTCGGTTACCGTGGCCATTTTAAAAACATATTGCAGTTTGACCTTGATGCATTCTATCTTTTTTATGGAAACAAGATCGGCCTGATCTCGCAGACGAATACGAGTGGCAGTTCCAACCTGTTTACAACCAATATTGGAAATTCCGTGGCAAAAGGAGTGGAAGCTTTTGCAGAAGTATCCATAATGAAATTACTTGCTCCGAAAAATACAAATGGCGATATAAAAATTTTTACTTCCCTGGCTTATGACGATGCAAAATATACGGATGCAATTGTAAACAAATCGGGAACAAACATAAAGATCTCAGGAAATGATGTTGAAAATGCACCCCGATGGATCCTAAAAAGCGGTCTTGATTTGATATACAAATCACTTTCCACCAATTTTCAATACAGTTATACGGATAAATGTTTTAATGATGCTTATAATACTGTTTTAAGCTCAGACGGTGTGACCGGGCTGGTACCGGCCTATCACGTGTGGGACTGGAGCGCCAACTGGCAGATCTCAAAACAGTATCACATCAGGGCGGACATTAACAATTTTACAAACGAAAAATATTTTAATCGAAGAATAACAATGTATCCGGGACCGGGAATCCTACCGGCAGATGGCAGAACATTCGCCGTTTCTTTTGGAGTAAATCTCTGATGTTATTCTTCATAAATTTTTAGTCTTTGATAATTATACAAGCATATCGTACTAAAATCCTCCTTCGTTTCTACGAAGGAGGAACTTTTAGATTACGAATGCAGTAAATCTTGATTTATGAAGAAACTTTTTTGGTTTGGACTCGTTGGTTTGTTGCTGTTTGAAATAGCAAATGTGTATTTCATTATGCCAATGCCTGGCAGCCAAAAAATGAACAGTATTAACCTTGCCTATTTTTTATATAGATGGCGTTGGATTTTCCGGTGCCTGTTTGGGCTTATGATCATCCTCGGACTTTTCAGAACAAGCTGGCACAGTAAATGGAAATGGTTATTGATCCTCCCTATTGGCGTCCTGGTTGGTGTTATATACATGGCCAATTTCGTGATGGCAGCGGATCACATGTTTTACCAACCAAAGAAATTATTATTGGTAAATGCAGCAGAGAATAAAGTGGATTCAAACAGGTTGGTGATCGGTGTTGAGAATAATGGTGAGGCAAAGGCTTATCCAATACGCTTTTTAGGTTTTCACCACCAGGTGCAGGATACTATTGGGGGAAAAGCAGTCATCGTTACCTATTGTACTGTTTGCAGAACCGGCCGCGTTTTTGAACCGGTGGTTAATGGGAAACATGAACAATTCAGGTTGGTGGGAATGGATCATTTTAATGCCATGTTCGAGGATGCTACCACGAAAAGCTGGTGGAGGCAGGAAAACGGCGAAGCCATTGCAGGAAAGTTAAAAGGACAACAACTGCCTGAAGTTTTAAGTACACAAACCTCGCTATCAGAATGGTTGCGGCTACATCCCGGCTCACTTATCATGCAACCTGATTCATCTTTTATCGCTTCGTACGATACGACATTCAAGTATGAAAAAGGAAAAAGTAAAAATAGCTTAACGGGAACGGATAGTCTTTCATGGAAAGACAAATCCTGGGTGATTGGTGTGAAAGTCGACAAAGAAAGGAAAGCATATGATTGGAATAAATTAAAAGCACAAAGGATCATCCAGGATAAAATAGAAAATACCCCGGTCATAATAGTGCTCGCAAAGGATGACAAAAGTTTTTTTGCTTTTGAAAGACCTGATGAAAATTCAGTATTTACTTTAAACGATGATCAATTGATCTCCAATGATCATCATTATCGGATTGATGGAGATGGAATCGACACATCCTTTTCATTAAAACGACTACCGGCATACCAGGAATTCTGGCACAGCTGGCGTAGTTTTAATCCAACCACAAAAAAACAAGAATAATACTATGCCATACATAACATTGGAAGATCATCTTCCGGGAATTACCGGCTTGCTTGAATACAGGAAAGACAGTGCAGCGCCGATCCGTGAATTGACACAAATTCTTTTACGTGGCCCATCCACATTAACAGAAGGAGAAAGAGAGTTAATTGCTACAATCGTTTCCCACCGCAATGAATGTAAGTTCTGCACGGCAGCGCATACTGCTGCTGCCAGCATTTTGCTTGAAGAAGAAGACACGGCTGCTAAAATAAAACAGAACATAGCCACGGCGCCGGTAAGTGATAAAATGAAAGCCTTATTAACGATTGCAGTGCAGGTGCAGAAGAGTGGAAAAAATGTAACCACCGAAGCAATCCAAAAAGCAAAAGATGAGGGAGCGACTGATATTGAGATTCACGATACTGTTTTGATCGCAGCCTTGTTTTGCCTGTACAACCGCTATGTAGATGGTCTTTCCACCGTTACACCCACTGACCCTGAATTTTATAAAGGATTGGGCGAAAGGCTGAAGAATCATGGGTACAATCGCCTGCCGCAAGGGTATGATCACTTAAAGAATCAAAATCTCAGAAAAGTGTAAGATCATAAAAATGAAGATCACTCTCTCCAGAATAATAATGGTTGCGGCTTTATTGTCGCTAACCTGTTGTGGTTCCAGGATCTCGCCCAATGCAGAGATGATCAAGCTGCTTTTAAGCATTTCAAGGAATAATTTTTCGCATAACAACCCTTTTTGTTCGGAGGCTAAAATAGATTATTTCGACTCTGTGTTTAAAAAATCCACAAATTTTCGGGATTCTGCAATCGCTCAATATTCTATTGGCAGCACATTAATTGAAGAAGGGAATGAACAGAGATCCATTGCGGTTTTGGAGGACTTGTTGAAAAAAGTCTCTTCCCTGAATAAGGGTAAATGGTTGATTGTAATGAAACAACTTGCCATGGCCAATTTAAGATTGGGGGAAAGAATGAATTGTATTGCCACACATTCCGGGGAGTCATGCATTTTTCCAATTTCTGGAAATGGAGTGCATGTTGATCAAACAGGTTCGGAAAAAGCAATTGAATTATACCAGGATATTTTAGACAGGGACAGTAGTGACCTTGAATCAAGATGGCTGCTCAATATTGCTTATATGACCATCGGGCACTACCCCGAAAAAGTACCCCCTGCCTATTTGATTAAGGGGCTAGGTGCTGATACATCTTCTATAGTAAAACCTTTTGTTGATGTTGCGATGGAAATTGGCGTTAGCAGAAGAAATTTAGCAGGTGGCAGTATTGTGGATGATTTTAATAATGATGGTTACCTGGATATTATTACAAGCAGTTGGTCATTGGATCAGGGAATGCATTATTGCAGGAATAATAGAAATGGAAGTTTCACAGATGTTTCAGATTCTTCCGGCCTTTCAGAACTTAATGGTGGATTAAATATTGAGCAAACGGATTATAACAATGATGGCCTGAAAGATATTTTTGTACTTCGTGGTGCATGGATGAGGCAATTTGGAAAACAGCCTAACTCGTTGTTGAGAAATAATGGTGATGGCACCTTTACGGATGTTACCAAAGAAAGTGGGTTGCTTTCGTTTCATCCCACACAAACCGCCACCTGGGCTGATTTCAATAATGATGGATGGCTGGATGTTTTTATCGGCAATGAATCGGTGACGCCTGACGATCCGAACCCCTGCGAATTATATATAAATAATAAGAACGGAACCTTTACAGAAGTTGCATCAAAGACAGGGTGTAACATTACCGCTTTTGTAAAAGGAGTTACTTCGGGTGATTTTGACAATGATGGATTGACTGATATTTTCATTTCCACATTGAACGGATATAAAATATTACTTAAAAATGAAGGCGTACAAAATGGCCTGGTTCATTTTAAAGACGTATCACAGCAGGCAGGCCTGGACAAGAATATGACTCCCACCTTCCCGACATGGTTTTGGGATTATGACAACGATGGCTGGCTTGATATCCTTGTGTGCAGCTATGATTACAGTAAATCACTGGCATGGTATGCTGCCGAAGAAGCTTTGGGAAGACCTGTTACCAAATCAGGAAAGGTCATTCTATATAGAAATAATCATGACGGGACTTTTGAGGATGTTTCCGAAAAAGTAGGATTGAATAAAATTGCTTTTGCAATGGGCTCCAATTTTGGTGACATTGATAATGATGGATACCTAGATATGTATTTGGGTACCGGCAATCCCCTGTATCAATCATTGTTGCCGAATAAAATGTTTAAAAATATTGGCGGCCAGAAATTTATTGACGTAACCACTCCTGCCCGTGTCGGCAACCTTCAAAAAGGACATGGAGTTTCTTTTGCTGACCTGGATAATGATGGTGATGAAGACATTTTTATTGAAATGGGTGGCGCTTATGAGGGAGACAGTTACACGAATTCATTGTACATCAATCCCGGCCAAAATAAAAATAATTGGATCAACATTTCTTTGGAAGGAACCCATTGTAATAGAGCCGCAATAGGAGCCAGGTTAAAAGTAACCTTCCAGGAAAAGGGGACGACAAGATCCGTCTTTCGCGATGTAAATTCCGGTGGGAGCTTTGGCTCAAGTCCACTGAGGCAGCATATAGGAATCGGCCAGGCAACTACGATCCAGAGTATTGAAATAAAATGGCCCGGCAACAGCGAGACCCAAATATTTAAGAATGTACAGCCTGGCCAAAATTTGAAAATAAAGGAAGGCAGTAACTCTTATTCAAAAATTCAATTGAGAAAAGTTGACTATCTCTCTGAAAAATCACACATAATAAGTTGTTCACCCAAATAATAAATATTGAAACAACGATAGTTGTAACCAACGTTTGTGAAAATGACTACAAGACCAGTTGATAATAAAATTCTTAATGGCACCGAAAAAATAACAACTTATCATTGGGTATTGTTTGTTATTTGTTTTTTGGGTACTGCATTTGCCGGGATGATATCAACCCTTATGTCCGTTTACCTGCCGGTTGCTGTAAAAGATCTGCTGGGGGATAAAAACCAGGATGAATTAAATAATATCAGCGCTTATATAAATGCCATTTTTATTTTCGGTGGCGCGTTCGGAGGTTTTGCCGCAGGAGTTCTAAGTGATAAGGCCGGAAGAAAAACAGCCCTGATATTTTCTATTGGATGTTATGGTTTGTTCACCATTCTTACCGGGTATATGCCAAACTGGTGGGGGGTTGTTATCTGCCGGTTTTTTAGTGGCTTTGGTTTAGGTGCCGTGCTGGTTACTTCACCCACGATCATGATTGAAGAATGGCCGAAAAAGACGAGAGCTATTTTCATTGGGTTTTTATCAATAGGCATACCCGTTGGTATTTTTTCAGCAGGCGTGATCAATTATTTCGTTTCATCATGGAGACAAGGTTTCCTGGTGGGCATCATTCCCGTGACTATCGCAATACTTTCCATCTGGTTGTTAAAAGAATCAGTGAAGTGGAAATATGATCGGGAAGAAGTTATTCTACACAAAAAGAAAGATGAGAAAATTTTTGCGGCAGACCATCGCAATGACCTTCTCAAAGGATCGATCATCTTTGGCACGATGCTCATTGGCCTCTGGGCCATCTTTTCATGGATCCCGACATGGATACAAAGTTTGATCACTACGGGAGATGCACAAAAAGAACGTGGCCTGAGCATGATGATGCTGGGCATGGGTGGTTTGGTAGGAGGATTCTTATCCGGCTGGCTGGCCAATGCGATCGGGCTCAGGAAATCCATGCTGTTATGTTTTTCAGTATGCGCTGTATTATCATTTATATTATTTAAAACCAATTCAACATTTTCTCCTGCTATCTATGTTGAGATAGTTGTGATCGCTTTATTTTTTGGAGCAAGCCAGGGCGTTTTATCAGTTTACATACCCAATTTATTTCCAGTGCATATCAGGGGCACCGCCACGGGATTTTGTTTTAACACAGGCAGGCTGGTCACGGCAACGGCTGTATTATTTGTCGGAGTACTTGTCACTATTTTGGGAGGATATGGCAACTCACTTTTTATTTTCTCATTGGTATTTGTGATTGGATTGGTGGCTACTTTTTTTACCAGGGATAAAGTGGAGGAAAGTAATAACATTCCTGGAGAAGAATTATTGTTGAACAGCGAAGTGAACGTATGATTTGCAAAAGCAATCGGAGTTATCAAATGAATTTTATAGAAAATAAAAATTAAAAAAATTATGGCTCACATAAAAGTTGAAGAAGGAGTTCCGGGAATAAGGAGCCTGGTGATGTTCCGGCCCGAGACAGGCAAACCTTTGTACGACCTGGCGCAGGTTCTTTTGAGGGGTCCTTCCCCACTTTCCGAAGCAGAAAGAGAATTAATAGCTGCATATGTATCACACCGGAATGATTGCATGTTTTGTATGAGCAGTCATGCCGCAGCGTCAAGATATTTATATGGTGAAGAAAAAAATATTGTAGATGAGGTATTAAATGATATGCAACGTTCAGGGGTGAGTAATAAAATGAAAGCCTTATTAAATATTGCAGGAAAAGTGCAGGTGCTTGGAAAAAAAGTGACACCGGAAGATATAGCTGCAGCAAGATTACTAGAAGCTAATGACAGGGAAATACACGACACGGTGTTGATCGCTGCTGCTTTTTCTATGTTTAACAGGTATGTTGATGGATTGGCAAGTTTTACTCCAACCGATCCTGCAACGTATGAAGAAATGGGAAAACGAATGGCAAAGGGATATGTGTTGCCCAACAAGCAGGCATAAATACTATTACGAATCATCAAATGGTTGTGATGAAAGAAAATTTGAAAAAGTAATATTAACAAAACAGGGAATTAATTTAAATAAAAAAAATTTATGTCTCACATAAATCTCGATAATAACTTACCTGGTATCAGGGGACTCATGGCCTTCCGCCCGGAAACAGCGGAGCCAATGGGGGTACTTGCTAATATACTGTTGCGTGAAAATAAGGGTCTGAAGCAGGCAGAAAGGGAGTTGATCGCCACACATGTTTCCTATTTGAATGATTGTTTTTATTGTCATCATTCGCATGGAGAAATTGCGTGTATCTATTTGGGAGGTGACAGAGACCTTGTGGACCAGGTGAGAAAAGATTTTCTCCATGCAGCAATTTCCGAGAAACTAAAGTCCTTGCTAGTAATTGCTGGCAAAGTCCAGCAGGGTGGAAAATTTGTTACAGTAGATGATATAAAAAACGCAAGAGAAAACGGGGCTACTGACCTGGATATCCATGACACCGTGTTGATCGCTGCTGCCTTCTGTATGTTCAACCGGTACGTGGATGGATTAGCTTCTCACACACCTACAGATATGACATCTTATCCTCTTCGTGCAAAACAAATTGCAGAAAAAGGATATGGAAATCACATCTTTTCAACGAAACAACCCGCGCCCGAAAAAAATACTTAATGCTTTGACCATACATAACTACTGCGCTTAAATATATACAATCAACTAAAACTAAGCTTCCATGACAAAATCAATGAAACGAATAGCAGGGATCTTCTGCATCCTGCTTTTTCCCTGTTGCTTGCTTGCACAGGAAAAAACCATTTCCGGTACAGTGACCGATGTAAAAGGTGTTCCTTTATCGGGGGTAAATGTGGTTAGTAAAAAAACCAGCCAGGGCACTGTCTCCGATGCTGAAGGAAAATTTAAATTAACGGTTCCTTCCAACGCAACGATCGTTGTAAGTTTTGCGGGTTTTAAATCCCAAAACCTGGAAGCGGCATCTATTCAAACTGATGTCCAGTTAAAACTTGAAGAAGACTTCGCTAAATTGGATGAAGTGGTAGTAACCGGTCTTGCCACCAGTGTCAAAAGAAGGAACCTTGCCAATGCGGTAGGTACCATATCTAATAAAGAATTGGGAGGTGTAGCACCTGCCCAGACTTTTGATGCGGCATTAAATGGTAAGGTTACCGGGGCTTATATCAATTCAAATAGCGGCGCGCCGGGAGGTGGGATTTCCGTAAAGCTAAGAGGAGTTACATCCATCTTTGGAAATACGCAACCATTATATGTTGTAGATGGAGTATTTATGGACAATACCGCTACCTCTGCAGGATTGAATGCAGTGACTGCAGCAGCAGCAGGTGGTAATGCTTCCAACCAGGATAATCCGTCAAGCAGGATCGCAGATCTCAGAGCGGAAGATATTGAGAACATAGAAATTTTAAAGGGAGCTTCAGCTGCGGCAATTTATGGATCCCGCGCTGCTGCTGGTGTGATCATCATCACTACAAAAAGAGGAAAACAGGGTAAAACAAAAATCAGTTTTTCACAGGACGTAGGTATCATTGATGCAACAAATCTTTTGGGAGTGCGGCAGTTTACACCGGAAACAGCGGCAAGCTTATCCAGCAATCCGGCCACAAGCGCTGCCTTAAAACAACAATTCATCGATGCTCAAGCTGCTGGAAAAATATTTGATTACGAAAAAGAAATTTATGGAAACACCGGCTTTACAAGAAACAGCGTGTTGAGTGTTACCGGCGGCAATGAGAAAACCAGTTTTTATTTTTCCACGGCACAGAAGAAAGAAGATGGTATTGTAGATGGCACAGGATACCGTAACACAAGTTTACGCCTGAACCTGGACCATCGCATAAACGATAATATTAAAATTGGCATCAGCTCCAATTACGTGAACTCTTCAGCCGACAGGGGCCTCACGGGCAATGATAACAATGGAGTGACTTACAGTATTTCGCTTTCATCGACTCCGGATTTTATTGATCTGCATCCCAACCAGTTTGGTATTTATCCCGCTAACCCTTTCGGAGCATCAAATGTGTTGCAAACAATTGCATTGATGAAGAATAACGAAAGTGTGAACCGGTTTACTTCGGGATTTAATGTGGAAGCCACTTTGCAAAAGAGCAATAAATCTGTTACAAAATTCATTGGAAGAGGCGGTGTCGATTTTTATGATCTTGTTACTACGGCTTTGTTCCCCAGGGAACTTCAGTTCCAGGCGGTAAATAAAGGAACGTCTCTTCAGGGATTCACCAAAAGCCTGAATACGAATTACATTCTGTCCCTTGTGAACACTTTTGATCTTTCAGAAAAGGTTGGGTTGACTACTTCCGCAGGTCTTACCCAGGAAAAAGGAGATTTCAACAACTTGCTTGATGTGGCAACCCAGGTAGCATCGGGACAATCTAATGCTGACCAGGGAGGTGCTTTAAGTGCCCAACAATTCAGAAATAAATTTCAAAATGAAGGGATCTTCGTGCAGGAAGAAGCAAGTATTACCGATGCGCTCAATGTAAATGCCGGTGTACGATTTGACAGGTCTACCAACAATGGAGATGCTTCAAAGTTTTATGTTTATCCCAAAGGCGGAATATCCTTAAACCTTACGAAGATGCGGATATTGAGTAATAGCATGTTCGATAACCTGAAGCTTCGTGCGGCATATGGCGAATCAGCCAACTTCCCTGCTTTCGGAAGTAAATTTACCACGCTGGTGGCTTCAAACATTGCAGGCACACAGGGCTCGATTGTAAATATTCAAGGCGGCGATCCCAATATAAAGCCCGAAAGACAAACCGAATTTGAAACAGGAATTGATTTCAGTGTTCTTCATAGCAAATTAAATTTTGAGATCAGTTTTTATAATAAAAAGATCTTCGATTTTCTTTTGCTGGCAACCGTTCCTTCTTCTTCGGGGTTTACAACAAAATTTGTGAATGCGGGTGACCTCCGCAACCAGGGTGTTGAAGCAGGAATAAATGCGCAGCCAATCTCAACAAGCACCATCAAATGGACTTCGACCGTTAATTTCTGGTTTAATCGTTCAAAGGTTACACGTCTTTCTATACCGCCGGTGATCCTGGGTTCGTTTGGTACAAGTTTGGGAACATTCCAAATTGAGCAGGGCAAATCTGCTACACAATTGGTGGGTACTGATGCGCCGGGTCATCCCTCTGGCCTCTTTGTTTTAGGTGACCAGGAGCCAAAATTCCAAATGAATACTTTTAATGAGGTCACTCTTTTTAACAAAATCAGTCTTCGGTTCCTGATACATTGGAAATATAAAGGCGACAATGTAAACCTGACTAACCTTCTTAACGATTTTGGAAGCACCAGTGCTGATTATGATAAAGATGCTGACAAGGATGGTACACCTGATGGCCCTGAAAGGATCGGCCAATTTCTTGGTGGCAGTGCAAGAGGATTTGTTCAAAATTCAGGGTACCTGCGTTTCAGGGAAATTGGACTGTATTATACTTTTAATAAAATCCCCGGAAATGTTATCAGGGATATTCGCACGGGAATTTCATTCAACAATTATATCACTATCACAAAGTACAAAGGATACGATCCTGAAGTTTCCAATTTTGGAACCGGCTTTTCAACCGGCATCGATGTGGATCCCTTTCCCGCATCCAAGCGTGCTATGTTTAGTGTAACAATTGATTTTTAAAAAACCAAACTGATAACATCATGAAAAGAATAATAAATATTCATATACTGCTGTTGCTATTGATTTCCTCAATATTATTTTCCTGCAAAAAGGAATATGGAAATCTCAACAGTCCCACCGTTGAGGACTATTTAAAAAATGCCTCAAAGGATCAATTGAATGGTCTTGTGATCGGAGCCCTCTCCGGGATGAGGATCAATGAAGGAACTTACCTGGACGCGGTTGGCGTTATTGGTCGCGAGATCTATCGCTTTTCCAATGCTGATCCAAGGTTTGTAACAGAATTACTTGGTTCGGGAAGCACTACCTTAAACAACACCGGATTTTATATTACAAATCCATGGGCCTCCCGCTACCGTGTTGTTAAGAACACCAATGTGCTTATCCAGGCAGCAACAAATTCAACACAGATCTCCGCCGAAGAAAAGAAAGGATATACAGGATTTGCCAAAACATTAAAGGCATATGAACTCTTAATGAACCTGAACCTTACTTATACCAACGGTGTCCGTGTGGATGTTGCAGACCCGGATAACCTGGGCCCGATACTTACTTATGATGAATCTATTGCGGCCATAGCAGCGCTACTGGATGAAGCTAAAGCTGACCTAACGGGTTCAACGGTTTCGTTTTCACTTACCTCGGGATTTACAGGCCTTAGTGACGCAGCAGGGTTAACAAAATTTAACCGGGCGCTTGCGGCAAGAGTGGATGTTTATCGTAAATTATGGACAGCAGCTCTTACTGATCTTGGCCTTTCGTTTTACAATATAAATGGAGATTTTAATGCGGGTGTTAGTGAGCAATTCAGC
>Ga0193726_1000108_pt1 | contig 131064 bp, 114 predicted proteins | sample H2c1metaG_FD_144928 | JGI IMG/M metagenome (GOLD analysis project Ga0193726, IMG submission 144928) | Soil microbial communities from a riparian zone of the East river system, Colorado, United States - H2c1 | ecosystem: Environmental > Terrestrial > Soil > Riparian zone | place: USA: East...
CACCAAGAGGCGCGACAAGGCGCTGGTCAGCTGGCCCTGGGCGGCCTGGAATTTGGCGAGCGCCGCCGGATCGTTGACCAGTTCGGGGGTCGCCTGGATGGAACCCACCTTGGCGCGGGCCTCGGTGACGCCCAACAGCACCGAGCTCTCCTGCGCGGCATAGCCCTTCACCGTATTGACCAGGCTGGGGATCAAATCAGCGCGGCGCTGATATTGATTCAGGACTTCGGACCAAGCGGACTTGATCTTCTCGTCCTGGGATTGCATGGTGTTGTAGCCGCAGCCCGACAACCACAAGCCGGCGAACGCGGCCAAACCTAGAGCCAATTTACGCATCGTCCCCTCCTGCTCCTCGATTGGGAGCGTCTTTCCAGTTTAACACCCTGGAAAAAAAAGCCCCGAGGGTTAAAGCTCGGGGCGGAGATGCGGACTTCAATGAAGGGAAGTAAAGCCCGCTAGGGGATCAAACTGAAGGGGGGCCTAGTGCAAATGGTCCCATTGCAACACTTGAATATCGGTTTCCTCGAGATCGAAGCTGCGCGCCAGCATGCGCGCTATGGCGCGGTCGCCCTCGACGTGGCCGGATCGATCGAGAAGTTCCACGACTCCCCGATATTCGTTGTATTCGACGGCTCCTTCCGATTGCGCGATAAAGTGGGTGTAATATTTAACGCTCATGGGTGAGGAGCTTAAGATTCGCGGCGCGCGCAATCTGTGAACAAACACTCAGTCGATTGCATTCGCCCGTGAACCGAGTTCACGTCCTGAAAACGTCCTGGTTTGATGCACCGTGTCAAGATATCGTCCGCCCACTCCCGCCGGCTCCAAATACATCACTCCTGAAGGGGCCCGGCGGCTCAGGGATGAGCTCGATCAGCTATGGCACGACGAGCGCCCGCGCGTCACCCTGGCGGTGGCCGAAGCCGCGGCCCAGGGCGACCGCTCGGAAAACGCCGAGTACACCTACGGCAAGAAACGCCTGCATGAAATCGACCGGCGGGTGCGCTTCCTGCGCAAGCGGCTCGAGGGCATGACCGTCGTCGACCCTGAAGTCCCCGGCAGGCGCGATCCCCAGCGGGTGTACTTCGGCGCCTGGGTGCAAGTGGAGAGCGACACGCAAGGACACCGCTCGCTTCACTGGCACCGCCTGGTCGGACCCGACGAGTTCGACATGGCGGCGGATTACATCAGCATGGATTCACCGCTCGGACGCAGCCTCCTCGGCAAGCGTCTGGACGATGAGTTCAGCGTGGCCCTGCCCTCGGGCGCCACGCAGTTCACCATCGTTGCGATCAGCTACGGCGCTAGACCACTCGAATGTTCTTGAACTGCCACGGATCCGCCGCGTCCACGTCCTCGGCGAACAGCTCGCCGCGCTGATACAGCGGCGTCCAGTCCGTGTACTCGCCGACCACGGTACCTAGGTACGGCATGCAGATCTCGAGCGGCCGCTCGAAGTCCATGTCGTCGGGTTCGACGATGCCGCGGTCCGGGTTCTCCATGGCCCAGATCATTCCGGACAATGCGGCGGCGGTGACCTGCAGGCTGGTGGCGCTGTTGTACGGCGCCAATTGACGAGCCTCCCCGATCGACAGCTGCGAGCCGTACCAATAGGCATTCTTCTTGTGCCCCGCAAGCAGCACCCCGAGTTCATCGATGCCGGCCGTGATCTCGTTCAGCATGATGCGTTTGTGATCCTGCAGATGCCAGTTGTTGCCGGCGAACTCGTGCACCGACAGCACCGCATTGTCGCTCGGGTGATAGGCGTAGTGGCTGGTGGGGCGGTACGCCACGCGCTCGCCGTCCATCACTGTGTAGTAGTCCGCCAGCGAAATCGCTTCCGAGTGGGTGATCAGATATCCATGAAAATGTCCCGCTTTGGGGGTCCAGGTGCGGACCCGGGTGCTCGCGCCCGGGCGGTTCAGATAAATCGCGCAGCCTGAACCCTGGGTATGGCGTCCGCCGTCCGCCGGAAAATGCTTCTCATGCGTGCCCCAGCCGAGTTCGGCGGGCTGCGCGCCTTCGCTGACGAAGCCGTCGACCGACCAGGTGTTGACGAACTCGTTCGCCTGCTTGGGCACATTGGTGATCTGAGTGTCGCGCTCGGCGATGTGGATGACCTTGATGCCCAGCGTCTGCGCCAGCTTGGCCCAGGATTCGCGGCTGCGCGGCGCTCCCGCATCGACGCCGGTGTCCTTGGCGATGTTCAGCAAGGCCTGCTTCACCAGGTGCGAGACCAGCCCGGGATTGGCGCCATGCGTGAGCACCGCCGTGGGTGATTTCTTGCCGTCGCGCAAGGCCAGCGCCGCCAGCCGCATGCTGTAGTTGCTACGCGAATCCACGGTCGCGTGCGGGTCGGTATAGCCCCCCGCCCACGGCTCGATGCAGGTATCGAGATACAGCGCGCCGCGTTCGCGCGCCAATTGAATGAGCGCGGCGCTCGAAACATCGACCGACAGGTTCAACAGAAAATCGCCCGCCGCCAGCAGCGGTGTCAGCACTTGCCGGTAGTTCTCCCGCGTCAGCGCGGTCTTGTGGAATTTCACCGCGTACTCCTGGGCTTCGGCACGGCCGGCGTCTTCCGCGGAAACAATGGTGATGCGATCCGGAGAAATGCCGACGTGACGCAAGATCAGTGGCAAGACACCCTGTCCAATGCTGCCGAATCCCACGAACACGATCTTGCCGGCAAATTTCACATGCACCATTTTTGGTCTGACCCTCAAGTTGACGCCCGACGGGCGGACGCCGCCAGCCTACCTGGCGGCACGCTAAATTTCAGCTTTCGCGCCAATGCGGCGGGTAGGTGCGCTCATAGCCGGGCAGCGCTTCGATGCGGTGGATCCAACGCGCCAGGGCCGGATAATTGCGCTCCATGGGCAGAAAGCGCGCACCGAGTTCGGCGGCCGCGGTTCTGTTCAAGGCGCGGCGCAGCACCTGTATCCACGGAAAGATGACCATGTCGGTGGCGGAATAATTGGCGCCGACGATCCACTGTTCCTTGCTTAAGCGGCCCTCGATGGTGCGCGCCTCGCGCGCCACCACGTGCATGGCATCCGTCAGCTCATCGATGTGCTCGGCGACTTCGCCGCTGAAGATCGCCGCGGTGATTCGCAGCAGCGACGGCTCGGCATACGCCATGAACTCGCAGATGACGCGCATGATGACGCCGGCTTCCTCGGGAGTGGCGCCGAAAATGGGCGCCTGCGGGTATTTGACGTCGAGGTAGTACAGCACCGCCACCGATTCGAACACCACGTAGTCGCCGTCTTTGAGCACCGGCACGCGGCCGCGAGGATTGAGCTTCAGCATCTGCGGCGATTGATGCTCCTGCTTGTCGAAATGCAGCAGCTGCGACTCATAGGGCAACCCTTTGTGCTCGAGGGCCAGCAGCACCCGCCACGAGAACGGACTGCCGCTGCCCCAGTAAAGAGTGATCGCCATGCCGCAATTGTAGCGGATGCAGTTCAATCATCGGCGCGCTAAGCTGATATCGATGGAATATCGCACGCTCATCGACGCCGACTCGCTGCGCCGGATGCTCGGGCAGCCGGATCTCGCCGTCGTCGACTGCCGCTTCGACCTCGCGAATCCCGAGGCGGGTCGGCAGGCCTATCTGCACGGGCATATTCCGGGGGCGCGCTATGCCGACCTCAATCGCGATCTATCGGCGCCCATCGGACCCGGCACCGGCCGCCATCCCCTGCCCTCGCCGGAGGTCTTTGCCGCCCGCTTGGGGAGGCTCGGCATCGGCAACCACACCCAGGTCGTGGCCTACGACGAGTCGAACTCGTCATTGGCGGCGCGGCTCTGGTGGCTGCTGCGCTGGGTGGGTCATGACGCGGTCGCGGTCCTCGACGGCGGTTTCAAGGCGTGGGTCGCCCGCGGCGGCGCGCTGAGCTTAAGTGAGGCCGGCGAGCCCCCGGCCGGCACCGCGCATTTCACGCCGCGCGCCGATCCCCATGCCGTGTTGAGCACGGCGGAGGTCGAGCGCGCCCTCGAGGCCGGCACCGCGCTGCTGGTGGACGCACGCGCCGCGGAGCGCTTCGCGGGCCGGGTGGAGCCCATCGATCCCTTGGCCGGGCATGTCCCCGGCGCGGTGAGTCATCCCTTCAGCCAGAATCTCGCGGCCGACGGCCGCTTCCTGCCCGCCCCCGAGTTGCACAGGCGTTGGCAGGAGCGCCTCGCCGGCAGAGACCCTAAGAGCCTGGTCGCCATGTGCGGCTCCGGCGTCACCGCCTGCCATCACTTGCTGAGCCTCGAAGCGGCCGGCCTCCCCGGCGGCAAGCTGTATGCCGGCTCCTGGAGCGAGTGGATCCGCGATCCGCGGCGGCCTGTCGGCCGGGACTAGCGCTGGGGCCCCACGGGCTTAAGTTCGCGCGCGCGGTCATTTACATGCAGCACCAATTTGTTATCGTGCGCGCGACATGAACACACCCGCCAAGTTGCTGCCCGTCAACGCGTGGAAAATCGAACAGTCGCTCGATCTGTACCAGGTGGAAGCCTGGGGCAAGGGCTACTTCTCGATCAACGACGCCGGCCATGTGGTGATCCGGCCCAGCATGGACGCCGCGCGCGAAATCGATCTCCACGAGGTGGTGCAGGGCCTGAAGGCCCGCGACCTGCACACGCCGGTGGTGATTCGTTTTTCCGACATCCTCGCGCACCGCCTGCGCCACCTCGCCGATGCCTTCGCCACGGCGATTTCGGAGAACGATTACAAGAATCGCTATGCGGCGGTGTTTCCGATCAAGGTCAATCAGCAGCGTCTGGTCGTCGAGGAAGTCTACCGCTATGGGGCGGAATTCGGCTTCGGCCTCGAAGTCGGCTCCAAGCCCGAGCTGCTCGCGGTGATGTCCATCACCGAGAACGCGCCCGAACGCATCGTGGTGTGCAACGGCTTCAAGGACGATTCCTACATCGAGGCGGTCATTCTGGCCACCAAGCTGGGGCGCACCATCATTCCCGTGGTGGAAAATTACGAAGAAATTCATTTGATCCTGAAACATGCCGAGCGCTACGCGGTGCGGCCCAAGATCGGCGTGCGGGTCAAGCTCGCCAGCGAGGGCGCCGGCCGCTGGCGCGAATCCGCGGGCGAGAAATCCAAGTTCGGCTTGTTTATCAGCGAAATTCTCGATCTGCACGCGCTCTTGAAGGAGCGCAACATGCTGGATTGCCTGCAGCTGGTGCACTGTCACCCGGGCAGCCAGCTGCAGGACATCCGCCGCGTGAAGGACGCCATCAACGAATTGGCGCATGTGTACGCCGAACTGAAAATCATGGGTGCCGGGCTGCAATACATCGACATCGGCGGCGGCTTGGGGGTCGACTACGACGGCAGCGGCACCAACTTCGAATCGTCGATGAACTACACCCTGAACGAGTACGCCAGCGACGTGGTCTACCGCATCAAGAGCGTTTGCGACGCGCGCGACGTGCCGCATCCGATGATCGTGAGCGAATCGGGCCGCGCCATCGCCGCGCACCACAGCCTGTTGGTGTTCGACATCTTAGGATCGTCGACTCTCGATCAATTCAAGGTGACCGGCCGTCTCGAAGAGGATTACCACGGCCGGGAAGAAGTGCCGCAGCCGGTCCGCGATTTGTTCGACAGCTACCGTTCGGTGAATGAGCGGCGCCTGGTGGAGTGCTATCACGACGGGCTGCAGGCCCGCGAGCAGGCGCTGCAGATGTTCAATCTGGGCTACTTGAGCCTGGAGTTTCGCGCCCTGGCGGAGAAGCTCTACTGGGCGACCTGCACCAAGATTCGCGACCATTGCCGCAAGCTCGACCGGGTGCCGGAAGAGCTGGAAAACCTCGAGGACATGCTCAGCGACATTTATTTCTGCAACTTCTCGGTGTTTCAATCGCTCCCCGACAGCTGGGCCATCGGCCAATTGTTTCCCATCATGCCCATTCAGCGATTGGGAGAACGACCGTCGCGCAATGCCGTGCTCGCCGACATCACCTGCGATTCCGACGGCAAAATCGACCGCTTCGTGCACCCCAGGGCCACCAAACGCACTCTTGAGGTGCATGAACTGACGCCGGGCGAGCCCTACTACCTGGCCGCCTTTCTGGTCGGCGCCTATCAAGAAACCCTCGGCGACCTGCACAACCTGTTCGGCGACACCCATGTGGTGCACATTCGCCTGCAGGACGGCGGCGGCTGGTGGATCGAGGAAATCGTCAAGGGCGACACCGCCAACAAGGTGCTCGAGTACATGGAATACGACACCGACGAGTTGTATCCCGCCATCGCCCGCGATTGTGAACGGGCGGTCCAGGAAGGGCGCATGTCGCTCGGCGAAGCGCAGGGCGTGAAGCGTTTTTACGAACAGGAACTGAACGGCTACGCATACCACGAGGTTGAGTAGCCCTAGGTCCAGTCCTACAATTCCTTGGGTTTGCCAACAATTATTCCAAAGCGTAGCATCCTCCGAGGGTGCAGGCTGCGGTGCATTGATGCATGCCGCAGCCTGAGTGTAGAAACACTGTTAGTGAGATTAGTTGAATGACGACGATCTACGTTGGCAACCTGCCATTCACTGCGACAGAAGACGAAGTACGCGCACTGTTCGAGCGCCACGGCAAAGTCGAATCGGTCAAGCTCATCAACGATCGCGAGACCGGGCGACCCCGCGGATTTGCGTTTGTGGACATGGCTGCCGGCGATGCGCAAAACGCGATTCAACAGACCAACGGCTTCCAGATGGGAGGACGTCCGCTGCGGGTCAACGAGGCCCAGGAGCGGGCGCCTCGGTCCAAGCCTGCGAGCGGCGGCGGTGGTGGTGGTGGCGGCGGCCCGCGCCGCTGGTGATCGATCAGCGGTGAGCGGGTCCCGGCGAGCGCCGCCGGCTCACCACATTTCCTTGAGTTGCGCGACAACGTCCACCGTTGCCGCCTCGCTCTCTTTCAAGCTCTCGACGCCGCGCATGTTGCGCAGTGAGATTTTCTCGCAGGTGTCCAGCAGCTTGTCGCTCATGAACCGGCTCTTCGCGCCGTATACATGCTTGTCGCCGTCCTTGGGCTGCTGCGTGACCTGGTACTTGAGCGGCGCGCACAGGTGCAGTTCGTTGCGCGCCCGCGTCATCGCCACGTACAACAGACGCCGCTCCTCTTCGATCAATTCCGTTTTGCCGGTGGCGAATTCCGATGGGAAATTGCCGTCGGAGACGTTCAACACATAGACGATGTCCCACTCCTGGCCCTTGGCCGAGTGGATCGTGGACAGAATGACGTAGTCCTCGTCCTTCGAGGCCCCTGCCGATTTATCGCCGGTCACCGTCGGCGGATCGAGCGTGAGTTCCGTCAGGAATCGCTCCCGGCTGGTATGTTGCGTCGACAGCTGCTCGAGTTGGTCCAGATCGCCGGTGCGGGTAAATGCCGCATCGTAGATGCGCTCGAGTTGCGGCTTGTACCACTCGCGCACCTGGCCCACCTGGCCCGGCCACGGGGTCGCCGGATCGGCGAGCCGCTCGAACATATTGCAAAACCGCTTCCAATCCATTTTCACCGGCTGCGGCGCGTCGAACCCGGCCAGACTCTTCACCTCGTAATTTTGTGCCTCGAAGTAGTCGAGCGCTTGCTTGGCGTTGGCGGGGCCGATGCCCGGCAGCAGCTTCAGCACTCGAAAGCCCGCCACCGAGTTGCGCGGATTGTCCGCCCAGCGCAGCACCGACATCATGTCCTTGACGTGCGCCGCTTCCAGAAACTTCAGTCCGCCGTATTTCACATACGGAATATTGCGTTTGGTCAGCTCCACTTCGAGCACGTCGCTGTGGTGCGAGCTGCGGAACAGGATGGCATGCCGCTTGAGCGAGCCGCCGATTTCACGCGTCTGCAATATTTTTCCGGCGATGTACTCCGCCTGCCCCTGCGCGTCGTCCATGGAAACGTACACCGGCTTCTGCGTCGACTGGCGCAGGCCCAACAAGGTCTTGCGATGCTGCCGGGCGCCGTCCGCCATGAGCGCATTGGAGGTGTCCAGAATGGGCTGGGTGGAGCGGTAGTTCTGCGCCAGCACCACCATTTCGGCCTTGGGCTTGTAGCGGTCGGCGAACCCCAGAATATTCTCCACCGCCGCGGCACGGAACGAGTAGATGGCCTGCGCGTCATCGCCGACCACGGTGACTCCCTGGCCGTCGGGTTTCAGTGCATGCACCACCTCGCCCTGCAGCGTGCTGGTGTCCTGGTATTCGTCGACCAACAAATGATCGAAGTTCTTCGACAGGTTTTGCGCCAGCGCCGGGTTTTGCATCATCACGTGCCAGTAGAGCAGCAGATCGTCGAAATCCAGCGCGCGGTTCTTTTGCTTGCGGGCGACGTATTCGCGGTACAGGCGCGTCAGATCCGCCTCCCACTCGCGGCACCAGGGATACTGCTCCTCCAACGTCTGCTTCAGCGAGAGGCGCGTGTTGACCCGGTAGGAATAGATGGCAAGGCAGGCATCCTTGCGCGGAAAGCGCTTGTCCTTGCCGGAAAATCCCAATTCATGCCGCACCACGTCCATCAAGTCGGCGGCATCGGCGCGGTCGAGCACGGTGAAGTTGGGATCCAATCCCAAGTGCTTGGCATAGAGACGCAGAATCCGGTTGCCCACCGAATGGAACGTCCCCGACCACAGCATCCGCGTCGTCACGCTGCGGTCGCCCGCGCGTCCGCGGTCCGACATCACCTCGCCGACGATGGTCTGGGTGCGCCGGATCATTTCCTGGGCGGCGCGGCGCGTGAAGGTCAACATCATGATGCGCGCCGGATCCACGCCGTTCAGCACCAGATGCGCGGCGCGGTGCGCCAGCGTGTTGGTCTTGCCTGTGCCCGCGCCGGCCAATATCAGCAGCGGTCCTGCACTGAATGGCGTGTCCTTCGTGGCGGGCGTGCCGAACGTCGCCGCGCGCCGCTGTGCCGGATTGAGCGAATCAAAGGCGGTTGTCTTGGCTTTCATCATGGGCAGATGCCGGTACTGTACGTATATCCAGATCGCGATGCAATGCGCTAAACAACCCCGAGGATCGCGCATCGCCGCGCCTTCGCGCGCGGAGACAGATCACATGCGCCAGCTTTAGACTGCTTTCATGCTCAAGAAACCCAAGGCTATTGCCAGTCATCACATTTTCGACGGCCGCATCATCAGCGTGTCCACCGAACGCCTGCTTTACGCCAATGGGCGCGAATACGACCTGGACTACGTCCGCCACCCCGGCGCCGCGGCCGTGGTCGCGGTGGATGCTGCCGGGCGAGTCTGCTTGGTGCGCCAGTACCGGCACGGCGTCACAGATTTCCTGTGGGAAATACCCGCCGGCAAATTGGATGCGGGCGAGCTGCCCGAGGTCTGCGCCGTGCGCGAGCTGGCCGAAGAGACCGGGGTGTCCGCCCGGCGCTGGACCTCCCTGGGGACTTTCCTTCCGGCTCCCGGCATCTTCACCGAAGTCATTCACCTCTACCTGGCGCAGGATCTCGAGGTGGGAGCGGCCGCGCCGGATGCCGACGAGGACTTGGAAGTGCAATGGCTGCCGCTGCAAGAGGCCGTCGACCGCGTGTTGCGCTGCGACTGGAACGACGGCAAGACCGCCCTGGCCCTTTGGCGCGCTCAATATCAACTGCAACTGTGACATTCCGCGAGATTTGTGCGCGTGTTGATTGACTTAATTCGGCCGATCGCTAAAAAGGTAGGGTGAGCAAAGACAATTCAAAACCCTCTTCCAAGCCTGACGCGGAGCCGGCGGGAAAGCCGTCCGCCCCGGACGCCAAATCCGATGCCAAGAGCACCGGCCGCGTGCAATTCGATGAGCGCGGAACCGCGGTGTGGGAGTGGTCGATTGCCACCGGTGCATTCGGCCGCGAGGTCACGACCGAGCGGCTGCAGAAGCTCGAGCACCCCGCCCTGTCGCTCGCCGACGATGCACCCACGCCGTTCGAGACCGTGCGCGCCAACCCCTTGGGCACCAAGAAAGGCTATGACCCGTACGACAGCGGCAAGCTCGGCAAACGGCCGGAACCGCCGAAGAAGAAGGATTTGCGCCGCCTGAGCGAGTTTCTCAAGCTGAAGAAACAAGCCGAAGGCAACAAGGACGGCGAATAGGCTTTAGGCTAGGGCGTGGCGTAATTTCGCCGTGCTTCCCAAACGATAGAATTTGCGCAACTCGCGCACCAGCGCCTCGATCCGCGCCTGGCCGCGGCTCACGTAGCGATGCTCCAACCGCCGGCAATAGTGCGCGGCGCAACGGTGCGCGGTGCGGTAACGGTGGTATTGATCGGGCTCGAGGCGCGCGTCGAAGCTCACTCGGTCGAACAGCCGCGGATGCACCTGCGCCGGGTAGCCGCCTCCCTGCTGGCCGGCGAGCAGAAACACCGTGACCGCGTATTTGTCCACTTCCGCCTGGGTCTCGAGCTCCAGCAGCGACACCGGCAGATCGCGGTCCAGCCGCCAGGTCGTGTAGACGAAGTGGCTGACCCCCTCGAGCGCCGTGCAATAGTCCGCCAGATTGTTTTCCGTCAAGGCGCCGACCGGGTCCGCGCCCTCCAGCCGCCGCAGCAATCCCGGGTCCAGATACAGCGCGACTCCGGCGCCGTCCGCTGTTTCCGCCAGCAACAGCTCCTCCTCGGCTGCGCGCGCATCGTCGGCGGGAGCGAGGCCGCGCAGCGCGCGGCGGTCCGTCACCAAGTAATCGTAGACGTCGTAGTTCAGCTCAACGTCGTACAGGCGTCCCAGCAGCGACTGCAGTCCATGCAGAACCATGTCGTCTCAGTGCTCGCGGCGCGCGCCGACCGCCGCCGCCGTGGGCTGCACGCCCAGGCCGCGCAAGAGTCCGTGCGCGCGCGGGCTGCCGGTTTTCATCCAGATCTCGTACAGCCGCAGGATGTCGGCGTCGGTGTGCCGGTAGGAGGTTTCGCTGATTTCATTCAGCGCATCCACCAGGCGCTGAAACTTCTGCGCCAGCTGCGCATAGATCGCGGCGATGCAGCGTCCCGAGCTCGAGCGCTGCATGGTGTCCGCCAGCGTGCTGTAGGCGTTGCCGCCCATGGCGATGTGGTAGTCGATGTCGATCAATTTGCGCGCGAAGCTGCGGGCGAAGAACCCCGCGACGAACAGCGAGACGTCGCCGAGGCGCTGCAGGCCGCGCTGCCGCGCCATGGCGGTCGGCGCCTCGAGGGCGTCGGAGAGCATGTGGGCCAGGGGGCGGATGCGCAGGCCTTCCGGCGTGCGCTCGTACAACGCCTCGGCGCGGGAGAACATGGTGAGCAGGTTGACCACGTACTGCTCCGCCTGCTCGTCGATGTCGAGATGTTGGTGTTCGCTGGCCGCGTGAAACGCGTCGCGAAAGAATTCGCGTAAGGAACTGACTGCTACAAGAGATCCAGCCGGGGCTGCTTGCATGCTTGGCATCCTTTTGCTACTGACACCATCCTATCGACAACGCTACGCGCAAGTGAAGGGGGAAAGCGCGAACGGGTGTCGGAAAATGCCTAGATTTACAGGTATTTTCGTGTCAGCAATCGGCGTCGTAGGCTGCTAAGTGTGCCGTGCATCTCATTGGTGCTAAATAATTTCCGCAAGCGTCCTGATGGTGCGCGGCGGCGGCCCCAGCGACGGCGGCCACGCGCGCCCATCGCGGTTCAGCCATGCGGCCTGCATGCCGGCTTGCGTTGCGCCGGCCACATCCAGCAACGGATCGTCGCCGATGTGCAGAATTTGCCCGCTCTCGACGCCGGCCAACCGCGCGACCTGGGCGAAAATACGCGCATCCGGCTTGGCGAAGCCGGCCGCTCTCGCGGTGACGTGGCCGGCGAAAAAATCCGCGAGGCCGCAGCGCTTCAGATCGGCGTTGCCGTTGCTGAGCGCGAACAAACGATAGCGCGCGCGCAGGCGCTCGAGCGCCGGCCGCACGTCGTCATAGAACTCGACGCGGTTGCGCGCGTTCAAGAACACCTCGAGCGCAGCGTCGGCGGGCGTCTCGGCGAGTCCCGCCGCGCCGAATAAATCCTTGAGCGAGCGGTGGCGCAGAAAGGTCATGTCGTGGGCGTGCTGCGGATGACGCTCGGCCACCGCCGCGCGCAGCTCGCGCATCGATTCGATGCTGTGGCCGCTCACGGTCTGCGGATGATGCTCGCGCAGCCAGCACAGCAATTCCTTTTCCGCGGCGGCGATGACCGGCCCCACCGGCCACAGGGTGTCGTCCAAATCGAAGCTCAACGCCAGCGGCGCAATCATTGCGGCCTCATGACTGGAATATCGGCTGCGGCCTCGGTTCTGATCTTGATGTTCATGGGACTGTCGAGCTTCATGCAGCAAAATGGTACATGATCCAGATATTATTCAGCCGCGGTCTTGGGGGAGAGGGAGAGTTGTGTATGCGTGTTCATCGCCTATTGCTTTGCCTGGCTTGTTTCATCTTGAGTGCAGCCGCCGCGGCCAAACCGGCGGCCGAGCCGCAGCAACCCTTCACCGTGCAAGACCTGGTGCGCCTCGAGCGCATCTCGGAACTCGCCTCATCGCCCGACGGCAAGCGCATCGCCTATACCCTGCGCACCACCGACATGGAAGGCAACAAGGGCCGCACCAGCATCTGGCTGGTGGATTCCGCCAAGCGCGCGGCCGCGGTGCGCCTCACCGACCTCGTGGCCAACTCCAGTGCCCCCGAGTGGAGCGCCGACGGCCGCTTCGTCTACTTCCTCTCGAATCGCAGCGGCCCCACGCAAGTGTGGCGGGTTGCGGCGGGCACCGCCGCGCGGCGCGGCGATTCGCACGCCGCCGATGCCCCGGGCGCCGACGCGCTGCAGGTGACCAACCTGCCGCTCGACGTCGGCAGTTTCCGGGTCTCACCCAAGGGCGACCGGATTCTGGTGAGCGTCGAGGTATACCTGGATTGCGCGGATCTCGCCTGCACCAAGCAGCGCTTGGACGCGGCGGCGCAGTCCAAGGCGAGCGGCGTGCTGTACAGCGGTCTGTTCGTGAGGCATTGGGACACGTGGAGCGACGGCCGGCGGTCGCAGCTCTTCGCCCTGGCGCTGGATGACGTGGCCCGCGGTGCGCCGCTGAACCTCACCGCCGGCATCGGCGACGTGCCGGGCAAGCCCTTCGGCGGGCGCGAAGACTATGCATTCAGCCCCGACGGCGCACAGGTGGCCTTTAGCGTGCGCGCCACGCAGGGCGAGCCCTGGTCCACGAACTTCGACATTTATGAGGTCGCCGCCGCCGGCGGCACGCCGCGCAATTTGACCGCGGACAATCCGGCCTGGGACGCGCATCCGGTGTTCTCGCCCGACGGCGCGCGGCTCGCGTACCTGGCGATGGACCGGCCGGGATTCGAGGCCGACCGCTTCCACCTGGTGCTGCTCGATCTGAAATCCGGCGTGAAGCATCCGCTGACTCAGAGCTGGGACCGCTCCATCGTGGATTTTGCCTGGGGCGGCGACGGCAAGAGTTTGTATGCCACCGCCGATCATCTCGGACAGCGGCCGCTGTGGACCATCGATGCCGGCACCGGTAGAGCGTCCGCCATCACCGGCGCGGGTGAAGTCGAGGGCTTCAGCGTGGGTCCGCGCAAGATCGTCTACGCCGTGAGCACTCTGGGCAGCCCCGCGGATCTGTACTCCGTGGGATTCGGCGGCGGCGCGCCCGCGCAGCTCACGCGCGTCAACGAGTCGGCGCTCGCGCAGCGCAAGTTCGGCGAGTACGAACAATTCAGCTTCGCCGGCTGGAACAATGACAATGTATTCGGCTATGTCGTCAAGCCGCCGGATTTCAAGCGCGATCAGAAATATCCGGTGGCCTTCGTGGTGCACGGCGGACCGCAGGGCAGCTTCGCGAACTCCTGGAATTGGCGTTGGAACGCGCAGACCTTCGCGGCCGCCGGCTACGGCGTGGTCATGATCGACTTCCACGGCTCCACCGGCTACGGCCAGGCGTTCACCGATTCCATCAGCGGCGACTGGGGCGGCAAGCCCTTCGAGGATTTGAAGCTCGGCCTCGCCGCGGCGCTGAAGCAGTACCCCTGGCTGGACGGCGATCATGCCTGCGCGCTCGGCGCCTCCTACGGCGGCTATATGATGAACTGGATCGCCGGCCAATGGCCGGACCGGTTCAAGTGCATCGTGAGCCACGACGGCATCTTCGACAATCGCACCATGTACTACTCCACCGAGGAGCTGTGGTTTCCCGAGTGGGAGAACGGCGGGCCCGAGTATCGCAATCCGGCGGGCTACGCCAAACACAATCCCATCGACTACGTCAGCCAATGGAAGACGCCGACCCTGGTCGTGCACGGCCAGCTCGATTACCGCGTCCCGGATTCTCAGGGACTCGCGGTGTTCACGGCGCTGCAGCGCCAGGGCATTCCCAGCGAGCTGCTGTACTTCCCGAACGAGGGCCACTGGGTGTTGAAGCCCGCCGACAGCGTGCAGTGGTACGACACCGTGCTCGCCTGGATGAACCGCTGGCTGCGCCCGTAGCGCCCTAAGGTTCGACCGCGCGCCAGGCGGCAGGATAGTTCTCGCCGAGCTGCATGATCCGCTGCAGCAGATCGCCGTAGCTCATGCCCGCGGTGAGCGCCGACTGCGCAAAATCCTCGGCGGCCGAGATGTTGGGGTTGGCGTTCGCCTCCAGCACGAACAGCTCGCCGTCGGCACGCAGGCGAAAATCCATGCGCGCATAGCCCGTCAGGTGCAACGCGCGGAAAATGCGCTTCGACAGCTGCTCGAGGCGCGCCACGGTGCCGTCCGGCAGCGTCTCCGCGGCCGCCGTGGTGATCCCATAGCGCTTTTGATAGGCGCGGTCCCATTTCACCTTGCGGGTGGCGATGGCCGGCAGGTTTTCCGGCAGGGATCCAAAGGTCATTTCCCACACCGGCAGCACCTTGAGCCGGTCGTTGCCGAGCACGCCCACGTACAGCTCGCGGCCCTCGATGTATTCCTCCACCAAGGCGTCCGAATGGGTCTGCTCGTGAATGAAATTGATCCGTTCGCTCAGCTGCTTGGCGTCCGCGACCACCGACGCATGCGCGATGCCGAGCGACGCATCCTCGGTCGAGGATTTCACGAACAAGGGGAAGCGCAGCTTCTTCGGAATCCGCGGTTTCTTGCCGCGCGGGAACACCAGGAATTGCGGCGTCGGCACGCGGTGATAGGACAGCAGCTGCTTCGACAGCACCTTGTCGCGCGACAGCAGCATGCCGCGCGGATTGCAGCCGGTGTACGGCTGGTGCATGAGCTCGAGGAACGCCACAACATGTTGATCGTAGGTGACGATGCCGTCGAACTCCTCCAGCAGATTGAACACGATGTCCGGCTTCCAATCGAGGATGGCGCCGCGCAATTCGGACAGGCTGTCGCTCAAGCCGATGGGCCTGACCTCATGGCCTTCGGCTTTCAAATGCGAGATCACGTCGTACTCGGTGCGCCACTCGTCGATCTCTTTTTCGGTTGAGCCCTTGAGCGAGTCCGGCGGCACCAGCGTCGCATGCACCAACACCAGGGCACGCAGTTTTTTCACAAAGGTATTCCAGTCACAATGAAACTCTGGGCAATTGTCGCTCCTCATGCGATTCGGCCAGCCGCGCGATCATCCACTTCAGGTGCGCCTTCAGTTCCCGCCGCGGCCCGCGCACGTACAGGTTCAGCGCCTCGCAGCGTTCGATCATCAATCGCAGCACTTGATGCACCAAGTATTCGCTGAACGCGCCCGAGCGCACGATCTGCTGGCGCAGCGGATAGCGCAGTTCGCGCAGCACGCTGGCCGCTTTGACGGCGCTGCGGGTGCGCGGCGCGGCGGTGAACACCTTGAGCAGCAATTCATCCGCGCCCGAGCGGCGGCGCAGCGGCGCGCGCGCCAGGCGGCGTTCGTAGTGCTCGCGCAGGGTGCAGGTCTCGTGGGTCACCTCTTCGATGGTGCTGCGGTCCGCGACAGCCGGTTTGCTGCGGCCGATGTCGTGCGCCAGGGCGTCGATGTATTCCAGCTTGGCGTACGCCGGCCAGCCGAAGTACTCGCGCCGCCACCCCGAGTTCGGCTTGAGCCACACCGCGAAGGTTTCGGCGAAATCCTCGGTGGGATGGGCCTGCGCATACCAGGCGCCCAGGTGCTGCACGAAGCGCCGGCTGCCCGGGCGCGGGCGATAGGTGTCCGGATACGGCAGCGAGGCGGGGCCGAACACGGCGCGCCAGCTGGCGCGGCGCCGCAACCGGTACGCCGAGTCGACGGCATGGCCGGCTTCGTGGCGCAGGATGCGCATCAGCCAATTGCGGTTGCCGCCCTCCACTTCTCGCATGAAGCGCCGCTCGAGGCTCATCAGCCGCCGGTGCGCCAGGTAGAACGGGATGGCGATTCCGGGGATCCCGTCGGGCGAGAACCATTCTTGTGCAAGCCAGCAATGCGGCCGGAAGCGAATGACCCGCAGATCGAGCTCGTGGTACAGACGCGTAATGGCATCTTCTAATTCTGTCCCCTGAATCTTGAGCTTCAGGTCGCATAGGCGCAGGCTCAGCAATTGCTCATCGGACAGCGATTCCCACGCATGACGCGGACGGCGCGAGACTCTCCGCCGCTGGACGGACTTGTTTGTTCTTTTTTGCGACATAATCCGCGGAGCTGTTAGTGTCACTCGCAAATCTTACTGTGCCCGGCGCCATGCTCGCAAAATCCACGGTCGCCGTCGAATTGGTCACCACCGTGGACGGCGTCATCGCGCTCGAGCCTTGTTACGAGCACTTACATCGGGTTACCGGCAATACCTTACCGTTCGCCTTGCACGAGTGGCACGTGGCGTGGGTCACCCACTTCTTGAATTGCCACTCGCACATCCACGAGGAACCGCGGTTCCATGTGCTGCGCGATCCCGCGGGGGCCTGCGTCGCCATCCTGCCCTTCATCGCCAGCCGGCGGCGCTTCGGACCGCTCAAAATCGTGTCCGTCGACCTGTTGGGGGCCGATCCGGCCATCACGGAGATTCGCGTTCCGCTGATACAGCCGGGCTACGAGCAATTGACCGCGTGCGCGGTGCAACAATACCTGGCCAACGCCGGCCGTTGGGATTGGATTCATTGGACCGGCATCGATCCCGTATTTGCCGACGCCCTGGCGATCCGCGGCAACCTGCGTTGGCAGCCCCCGCTGTCGACCTTCGTGCTGGATATGCCGCCGAGCTGGGATGATTTTCGCCGCGGGCTCAAACGCAACATCCGCGAATCGCTGCGCCATTGCTACAACTCCTTGCAGCGCGACGGGCATCCCTTCGAGATGCATGTGATCGACAGCCTGCCGGAATTGCACTTAGGCCTGGACCGCTTTTTCGAATTGCACCGCATGCGCGCCGAGTGGAAAAACGCGCCGCCTCACGCGGACCGGTTTGCCAACCCGCTGTTGCGGACTTTCCTGCGCGATGTCTGCGAGCGGCTGTGCCGGCGCGGCGCCGTGCGGCTGTTTCAGCTCAAAGTAGCTTCGCAGGTGGTCGCCACGCGGCTCGGCTTCGTGGTGGGCGACAGTCTGTACTTATATTATTCGGGTTTCGATCCCGCCTGGGCGCGCTATAGCGTCATGACCACCACCGTCGCCGAAGCGATCAAGTACGCGATTGCGCAGGGATTGAAGACCGTCAATCTCTCGCCCGCCAAGGATATCTCCAAGACTCGCTGGGGTCCGCGGCAGGTCGATTATGCATCCGTGTACGAAAACGCCGGGCGCCTGCGCTCGCGCTTGGCGCGCGATGCCTACCTCAGAGCTCGAGGGGGTGCAGGCCTGCAATCTCGAGTTCTGCAGCGCTTGATTTCGGCGCGTCGCCACTGGTATTGACGACTTGGCCGTCGAGGCCCGCGAAGTCGAACAGCGCCGGATCCGCGAGCTGCGAGCCGGCGACATTGCAGATGCTGGAGAAAATCGACTCGATGCGGCCCGGGTGCTTCTGCGCCCACTCGTGCAGCATGTTCTTCACCGCGAGGCGCTGCAGATGGGTTTGCGAACCGCATAGGGTGCAGGGAATGATCGGGAATTGCCGCGCGGCGGCGTAGCGGGCGATCGACGCCTCGCTCACAAGGCTAAGAGGCCGGATGACGATGTGGCGTCGGTTCTCGCTCAGCAGTTTCGGCGGCATCGCTTTCAGGCGTCCGCCGAAGAACATATTGAGGAACAGCGTCTCGACGATGTCGTCGCGATGATGGCCGAGCGCGATCTTGTTGATGCCGTTCTCGGCCGCATAGCGGTACAAGGCGCCGCGGCGCAGGCGTGAGCATAGCCCGCACAGGGTCTTGCCCTCGGGGATGACGCGCTTCACCACGGCATAGGTGTTCTGTTCGATCACGTGGTAGCGGACGCCCAAACCCTCGAGGTAGCGCGGCAGCACCTCGGCCGGAAATCCCGGCTGCTTCTGATCCAAATTGACCGCGGTGATGGCGAAGCGCACCGGCGCGCTGCGCTGCAGGCTCAAGAGAATGTCGAGCAGCGTGTACGAGTCCTTGCCGCCGGACAGGCACACCATGACGTGATCGCCCTCCGCAATCATGCGGTAATCGGCAATGGCCTTGCCCACCGCGCCGCGCAGCTCGGCCTGCAGCTTCTTGAAATTGTTCGACGGCCTCACCGCGGCGTTCCCGGCGTCCACTCAAGGAACCTCGAGGTACTTGGCTTCCAAGTAACGCAGATACGCCGCGGCGCTCAAAGGTTTGTCCGTGGCCTGCTTGATGAGGTCCTGCACCGGCAGCCGCGCGCCGACCCCGTGCACATTGTCGCGCAGCCAATCCATCACGCCGCCGAACTGGCCGGCGGCGATTTCTTCGTCGAGCGTCGGGCGCGCCGCGCGCATGGCTTCGTTGAGCTGCCCCGCGATGACGGCGCCGAGCACGTAGGACGGGAAATAACCGAAATGGCCGACGGCCCAGTGAATGTCCTGCAGACAACCCTCGACATCGTTGGCGGGGCGGATGTTCAGGCGCTGCTCCAGATTGGCATTCCATGCCTCCGGCAGGTCGGCGACCGGCAGCGATCCCTCCAGAATCTTTTTCTCCAGTTCGTAGCGCAGCATGATGTGCACCGGATACGTGAGTTCGTCGGCATCCATGCGGATGGTGCTGCGCTTCACGCGGATCAAATGACGGTACAGATTGGCTTCATCCCACTCCGGACCGCTCACCTGCAGATACTTTTCCATCAGCGGCCGCACATACTTGACGAAGGCGCGGCTGCGGCACAGGTTCATCTCGAACAGCAGCGACTGGCTTTCTTCCAGGGCAAGGCCCCGATCGCGGCCCACCGGCTGATCGCGCCATTTGAGCGGCAGTCCCAGATCGTACATGGCGTGGCCGGTTTCATGCACCGCCCCCAGCAGGCCGGAGAAGGGATCGCTCAAGTCGAATCGTGTCGTCACCCGGATGTCGCCCGGCACTCCCTCGGTAAAAGGATGTTCGCTTTCGTCCAGCCGTCCGCGGTCGAAGGGAAAGCCCAGCGCCTTGAGCACATCCACCGACAGCGAGCGCTGCCGCGCCACCGTGAACTTGCCGGTGAGCGGCGTGGGCGCGTGCGCCGCCTGCACTTCGATGGCCTCATTGATGAGGCCGGGGAGCTTGCGCGACAGGGCCTTGAAGATGGTGTCGATGTCCGCCGTCGAAATGCCCGGCGTGAAGCCGTCCACCAGCGCATCGTAGGGCGCGAGGCCGCGCGCCTGCCCGAGCAGCGCCGCCTTGTCGCGCACCAGGTGCACCACCTCTTCCAGGTGCGGCGCCAGCAGTTTGAAGTCATTCGCCTTCTTGGCTTCGACCCAGAACACCTCGGCCCGCGCAGTCGCTTTGGCCAGACGTGCGATCAGCGACGGCGGCGTCGCAATCGCGTGGTCGCGCTGGCGGCGCATCTCGTGCAGATTGGCCAGCGGCCAATCCTCCAACTGCGAGGCGCCCGCCTCGGCGCGCTCCAGCAGCCGCGCCACTTTGGGCGTGGTCAGCAGCGCGTGATGTTCAGTCTCGAGCGCCGCCAGCTGCTCGCCGCGCACATCGGCGCTGCCGCGCGGCATCATCACCGCGGCGTCCCAGCGCAGCAGCGACAGCGCGCCGCGAAACGCATGCAGACGTCGAAACTCTTGTTCTAATTGCTCGTAGGGTGAGGCAGCCATTTAACATCCAGCTTACCAGACGGCGGCCGCGGTCCGGACGTCTGCTTTAAAAAAATTTAAATATTTCAACGAGTTAATGCGCGCCCTTGAGTGAGAAAGTGCCGGTTTGATGAAACGGCAGGTCGCGCAGAAAGGGTAAATCGATGTCGGCGGCGCCGCTGACGTCGTAGTCGATGGAATCAGCGTGTTGATCGGCCTTCCGACTCAGTTTGAGCAGCGCCAGGGCCATGTTGGCCTTGATGGTCATGTCGAACTCGGATTCGCCGTTGGCCGGCACCACGAAGGCGTGATCGGTGGCGCCGCTCGCGATTTCCTCGCCGCCGCTGCTGAGCGCAACGTGCAGCCCATTGACCGGCAGCGCGCGGTCATTCGGATTCTGGATGTTGAACTTCACCGCGAAATTCTGCTGCAGCAGATTGCCGCCGCGCATCTCGACCGCGACCACCGACACCGTGGGCCGGTTGAACTTGGGGGCCAGCGCCGAGCAGGCCGCCAGGCACACCGACAAAGCCACCGGCAACAACCGTTTCAGCTGCAACATTCCCACGAACTCCATGGCAACATGGGCGAAATGATACCGTTTATCCGGGCGCCGATGATGGGGCTGGCGGGCGCCGCCGCCTTGGCCGCCGCTGCCTTGGCCGCCGCCGACGCGCCGCGCCCGGTTCCGACCGGTCCCGCGGCCTGCCTGTCCTCCGGGGACGGTTATCTGCGCGCGCATCTGGCCGGAGCCATCGACGCCCGGATCGATTGGCCGAACAGCGGCACCCGCTGCGAAGGCGAGCCCCGCGATGATCCCGGCGGTGTCCGCTTAAGCTTTCAGCGCGTTCCCCGCGGCGCGCCCGACCTGTTGTTCGTGTTCGGCATCACCGGCGTCAGCGAAGGTAAGCCGGCGCGCGCGGCCGGCGTGAATCTGACCGTCATCGTCCAAGGGACCCGCCATGTCTACGGCACGCTGGGCGACTCGCGCTGCACGGTGGATACGCTGACGCAGCGGCCGCTCGCGAAGAAAGGCACCTATCGGGTCGAGGCGCGAGGTTTCTGCACTCAGCCGGCGCACGCGGTGCGCGGCGACGGCGCGCTGCTGGTGAGCACCTTCGAGTTCGCCGGACTCGTGATCTATGATGCCCCGAAGAACTGACGCCGCCAGCGCATTCATCCTGATTCTGGTATGGGCGGCGGCGGTGCCGGCGGCCGTGCCCGTCTATGACGCCGACGTCGTGCGCACCTATCCCCACGACACCGCCGCGTTCACCGAGGGCCTGTTCTATCTGAACGGATATCTCTACGAGAGCACCGGACTCGAGGCGCACTCCACCATCCGCAAGGTGCGGCTGGAGACCGGAGAAGTCCTGCAGAAACTCGACCTACCGCCGCAATACTTCGGCGAAGGCATCGTCAATTGGCAGGGACATCTCATCAGCCTGACCTGGAAATCGCAGCTCGGGTTCGTGTTCGATCTGGCCGACTTCAAACTGCAGCGGCAGTTTCACTACTCAGGCGAGGGCTGGGCGCTCACCCATGACGACAAACACATCATCATGAGCGACGGCACCTCCGAACTGCGCTTCCTGAATCCCGATACTCTCCAGGAGATCGGCCGCATTCAAGTGACGCTCGACGGCCAGCCCGTGAGCAATGTGAATGAGTTGGAATGGGTCAAAGGTGAAATCTACGCCAATGTGTGGCAGACGGATTGGTTGCTGCGCATCGACCCGCACGATGGCCGCGTGGTCGGCCTGGTCCATCTGAGCGGCATGCTGAAACGGTCGGACATCGTTCCGGGACACACCGACGTTCTCAACGGCATTGCCTATGACGCCAAGAGCGACCGTCTGTTCGTCACCGGCAAGAACTGGCCGAAGCTGTTTCAGATTCGTCTACGCCCCGCCAGCGTGATGGAGCAGGCCACCTTTCCGCATTAAGTTAAGCCGATTCCTACTCGGCGATACGGCCAAGGTCCTACAGACAAGCACACCGCTCTGTAGCCTAAATGCCACACGCGGTCGCGCAGGCATTTCAGATCCGTTCCAAATAGCTTGGTTTGTGGACTTTTCCGTCATGCCTGCCGCCGATTGATGGAATTGCGCGCTGTTGCGCTGAAGCAAATCATCACGGAGTAAAGACATGAAGCGAATCATTTTGGGCGGCCTGCTGGCGGGGGTCTTCGCCACCGGAAGCGGGGCTCTCGCCGCCGACGACACCGGGGCCTGGTACGTGGCGCCGATGGCGCAGTACACCTTCTTGGACGGCAAACGAGCCGCGGACGACAACGTCGGCTACCAGGCCGGTGTGGGCTACAATTTCGCGCCCAATTGGGCCGCCGAAATCAACGGCGCCAGCAGCAGCTTCAAGGTCCCTCCCACCCTGGGCGCGCACCAAGCGCTCACGGAGTACTCGCTGGATTTCCTATACAAATTCCTCCCCGATGCACCGGTTCGCCCCTACCTGTTGTTCGGCGGTGGTGAATTGACCGATCGCATCGGCGGCACCATTACCAATCACCATGCAGGCGCTGCCGAAGCCGGCGCCGGGCTGCTGTTCGGCGTCGGCAGCCAGGAAGGGTCGACCCGCTTCCAGATCCGCACCGAAGCCAAGTACCGCATGGAATTTCTCGGCGCGAACGCCTACGACCCCAGAGATCCCGGCGACGTCGTCGTGAGCGCGGGCTTCCAACTCATGTTCGGCGCCCCGGTCCGCGCCGTGGTGGCCGCCGCGCCGCCGCCGCCCCCACCCCCGCCGCCGCCGGCACCGCCGCCGCCCCCGCCGGCCCCGGTCGACAGCGATGGCGACGGCGTGCCCGACACCATCGACCAATGTCCCAACACCCCCAGAGGCGACCGGGTCGATGCCGTCGGCTGCACCATCAAGGATGAAATCAAGCTGGACCGGGTGCACTTCGCCACCGACTCCGCCGAACTGCAGGGCGACAACGCCCAGGTCTTGGACTACGGCGTCGCCACGCTGAAGAAGTATCCCCAATTGGTGATCGAAGTCGCCGGCCACACCGACAATCGCGGCAGCAAGCCGCACAATCTGCTCTTGTCGCAGCATCGTGCTGAGACCGTGTTGAAGTATCTGCAAGCCCATGGGGTAACCAACAAGATGGCCGCCCATGGCTATGGGATGGAAGATCCGCTGGCCGACAACGCCACGGCCGAAGGGCGGCAGCAAAATCGCCGGGTCGGTCTGCGAATCGTCGGCGGCCCGTGAGGCGCATTAGGCAAATGTCGCTACGCAAATTGCGAGTGGATTTTCAGGGAATTCCGCCCTAATATTCCCATCGCTTCGCGCAGTCATGAAACAGCCCCCGAGCCCGCAAGGGTTCGGGGGCTTGTTTTTATCCCCGTGGCTTCAAAACAACAAAAAAAGCCCGCTGAACTACTGGTATTTCCCGAACAGGGTGCTATTGTTCGCTCCACATGATCTGAACCTGTCGCGATGGCGCAACGTTCAGCTATAAGGGTGAAATTTTTTTATACCAACAGGGTGGTTGATTTGGACCCGCGAGAAGGCGGACCAGTCAGCCCACATCGCATTGATTTGCGCCTGTTATGAATGGGACAAGGAGCACCAAAAATGTCGAGTAATTTATCGATCAGGCAAGCAGTCGGGCTCGCGGTAGGGACCGCCGGTGCCGCTGCTGCCGCCTCCGTGGGATTTGCCCCACTGGCGCTGGGAGCGGACGCAACCGGACCGGCGACGGACGCCCCGGCGGCCGAACTGCAAGAAGTGGTGGTGACGGGATCGCGCATTCGCCGTGTCGAAGCTGAAACTGCGAATGCGATGATCGTCATCGATCAAAAGCAGATTCAAGATTCAGGCTACGCAACGGTCGGCGATCTTCTGCAACGCTTGCCCAGCGTGTCGGGTTCAGCCACGAATCCCAGCCTCAACAACGGCGGCGGTTTCGGCGAATCGACGGTGGAACTGCGCGGCCTCGACGCGAAGCGCACCTTGATTTTGGTCGACGGCCGCCGTCAAGGCATCGTCGGCAACGCCGATGCGACCGACGTCAACCAGATTCCCTTGAACCTGATCGATCACGTCGAAGTGCTGAAAGAAGGCGCGGGCGCGACCTACGGCTCCGACGCGGTCGGCGGCGTGGTCAACTTCATCACCCGCAACGATGTGGATGGTTTGGAGATCGGCGCCGATTACGGCAAGACGACTCACGACGACGGCCCGCAGCACGGCGTCAACATCCTGTTCGGCAAGTCCACCGACAACTTCCATTTCACCGCGGGCGGCGACTACTTCCAGCAGAAGGCGGTGTACGCCGGAGCGCGCCAATATTCCAAGTACGCGCTGTATCTGTACGGCGGCACCTATGGCGCCTACGCGAGCGGCTCGAGCCGCAGTCCGGGCGGGCGCATTTCCCTGCCGGGAGTCATTCCCGCATCGGCCGGCGGTGGTTTCGTACCGGGCAGTCTGGCGTCGCAATTTCAATGCGGCAGCGTGACGCGCATCGGTCCGGCCAATGGTCAGGGCGGAGCGCCGGGTACGTCGCTGGCGGACTATCGCTGCTTCACCAATGCCGACCACTACAACTATCAGCCGTACAACTTGCTGACGACGCCGGTCGATCGCACCCAGGCTTTTACCAAACTGGCGTACGACATCAACGATTACGCGACAGTGTATGGAAATTTCACGTTCAACCACACGCACACGCAATCGGAAGAGGCCGCGCTGCCCTTCGATTCGCCCGTCGATGACGTGATCATCTCCAAAAACAATATCTACAACCCCTTCGGCATCGATTTCGGCGGCATCTCCGGCGCCAATGAATCGGCGTTGTGGCGCCTCACCGGCTTGGGTGATCGCGTGTTCACGGCCGACACCAACACGGCTGTCATGAACCTGGGCGTGAAGGGCAAGACGGGATTGTCGGATTGGACCTACGACTTGAACGTCGGCTACAGCCGGCTCGACCAAACTCAAGCCGAAGGTGGTTACTACCTGAAGTCGACGTTCCAGAGCGCCGTCGGTCCGTCGTTCTGGGCCAACCCCCTCACCGGCGCGCCGGTTGCGGCGGGTACCGCGGGAGCAGTGCCTACTTGCGGCACGTCCGCGGCTCCGATCGGCAATTGCACCCCGTTGAACATCTTCAATATCTTTACCGCGGATCAGTTGGCGGTTCTGCACCAATTGGGCGCCACCGTGGTCAACATCGACAGTTCCTCGTACAAGACGGCCGCTCTCGACTTCAACGGCACCATCGTGCCGTTGCCGGCGGGCGACCTGAAGGCTGCGGTGGGATTCTCGTACCAGGGTACCGAAGGCGACTTCAATCCCAGTACTCTGGCCATCGCCTCGCCGCCCTTGTACCTGCAATGCCAAGTCTCCAACGAGGCCTGCACGGGCAATACCTCAGGGCACTACAACTCGAAGGAAGAATACATCGAGTTGTTCGCGCCTCTGTTGAAGGACCTGCCGGGGGTTCACGCCCTCAACGTCGACGTGGGTGTGCGCCATTCGGGCTATTCCCTGTTCGGCAATACCACCAAGAGCGAATTCAAGCTCGAATACCGGCCGATCAAGGATGTGTTGATACGCGGTACCTGGGCACAGGTGTTCCGTGTTCCAACGATCACGGACTTGTTCGCCTCGCCGGTGAACACGTCGGTCACCTTCAACGACCCCTGCACGGCGCTGACGAGCGCGGCCTTGGCCGCCAATCCGAATCTGGCGCTCGCCTGCAAGGGCGTCGCTCCGGACGGCAGCTTCAAGGAGCCGAATGGTCAGATCACGGGTTTGAACTTGGCGGGTCCGACTCTGAAGCCGGAAACCGGCACGGTGAAGACGGTGGGTATCGTGTTCGATCCCAGCTTCTTGCCCGGCTTCTCGATCGACGTCGACTACTGGAAATACGACCTGACCAATGTGATCACGCTGCTGGATTCGAACTACTCGGCCAACCAGTGCGTTGCCACGGGCAGTCCGTACTTCTGCGGTCTGATCAATCGGTATACGACGGGTCCGCAGTCCGGTCAGATTCTGGTGTTCACGAATCCGACCACGAACCTGGGCTCGCTGTCGACGGACGGTGTCGACTTGTCGATTCACTATCAGCTGCGCAACACGCCGATCGGCGCGTTCAACTTCTCGGCTGATATCACCGACACGATGAGCTACTTGAGCATCGCGGCACCGGGCGCTGCGCCCCAGCAGATTGCCGGGACGTTCAACAAGCAATTCGGCAACTACGCTCGGTATCGCGGTCTGGCACAGGTCAGCTGGGCGGGCTTCGGTGCGGAAGCGCTGATTTCGGCGCAGTACATTCATCACCTCAACGTCACCGATCCGTCGGTGGTGGGTGTGACAGCGGATGGCGTGACGCCGTATCCGCCGCTCTACATCGGGTCGGTCATGTACTGGAATGCCTCGATCGGCTACAACTTCCCGACCAAGACCAAGGTGTTGTTCAGCGGTCAGAACTTGTTCGACAAGCTGCCGCCGATTTTCTATCAGAACAACGTCACCAACGCGAACACGGATGTGAGCACCTACGACACCCTCGGCCGCCGCTGGCTGCTGTCGGTGACGCAGAAGTTCTAGTCTCTTAGGTTTTGCCTTGAACCAAGGCCGCGCGTTTCACGACGCGCGGCCTTTTTAATTCTCGTATGCTTGGTCCATGAACACTGCCGCGATGAATCTGGCCGAGCTCGGGCGATTGGCCTGGGAGGCCTTCGGCCGCGACGACACGCGGACCGCCATCGACATGTGCCGGCAGGCTGCGGCCGTCGCTCCGGCGAATGTCGAGGTGTTGGGATCGCTCGGATTCTTTCTGCATTCCGCCCGGCAATTCACCGAATCGGCGCAGGTGTTCGCGCGGCTCAGCGAATTGCAGCCGGCGGAGCCGGCCTATTGGATGAACCTCGGCACAGCGCTGCGCTGCGACGGGCGGCTCGAGGAAGCCTTGGCGGCGTACGCCAAGGCCGCCGACCGCGGCGCCAACTCGGCGGATTTTTTTTACAACGTCGGTTTGACCCACATCGACCGCAATGACTTCGAGTCCGGCCGCTTGGTGCTCGGCCAGGCCGTGGGACTGGCGCCGGATGATGCGGAGATACGTTATCGCTACGCGCTGTGCTGCTACGAGCGTCTGCGCACCGACGAGGCGCTGGCGGCGCTCGATCGCTGGGAAAGTCTTTCCCGGCTGAATCCCGAGATCATCGCCAATATCGGCCTGCTGCTCATGAAACTCGGTGCCGCCGAGCTCGCCGAGCCGGCCGTGCGCCGCGCGGTGGCCGCCGCCGACGGCGATCCGAAACCCCTGCTCACGCTCATTCAGCTGCTGGAGCGGACCAATCGGCTGGAGGAGGCGAACCGCTTGCTGCCGCAGCTCATCGCCGACCCGCGCACGCCCGCGCTGGGATCCGAAGTCCCGCTGCTGCGGGCGCAGCTGGCGCAGCGCGCCTCCGACCATGAGACCGCGCGCGAACTCTTCGACGAGCTGCTGCGGGGCTGCAAGGAACCCTACCTCGCGCACTTGCTGCAATTTCCTCTGGCGAAGTCCTTGGACGCCCTCAAGCGCTACGACGAAGCCTTCGACACCCTGCTCGCGGCGCATCGCTCGCAGATCGAGCTGCTGCGCATGACGGCGCCCGCGCTGATCGCGCGCGGCGCGCCCAACATGCTGATTACGCGCTACGGCTGTGATCCCGACGACGTGGCGGCGTGGCGCGATCCGTCGGCGCCGCCGCTCGAGCAAAGCCCCGTCTTCATCGTGGCCTTCCCGCGCTCGGGAACCACGCTGTTGGAATTGACCTTGGATTCGCACCCGCAGCTCAAATCCATGGATGAGCAGCCGTTCGTGCAGAACAGCCTCGACGACATGATCGCCGAGGGGGTTGCCTACCCGGAAAACATGCGCGGTTTGACGCCGTCGCAATTGGACGCGCTGCGCGCCAAGTACTGGGAGCGGGTGCGCGGCAAGGTGCGGCTCGAATCCGGGCAACGCTTGGTGGATAAGAATCCGCTGAATATTCTGCGGCTGCCGGTGATTCGCCGTTTGTTCCCCCATGCGCCGCTGATACTGGCGATCCGCCATCCCTGCGACGTGATGTTGAGCTGTTTCATGCAGCATTTCCGCACTCCGGACTTCGCCTTGCTGTGCAGCGATTTGCAGCCGCTGGCACAGGGTTACAAAAAGACCTTCGACTTCTGGTACCAGCAAACAGAGCTGTTGGCGCCCAATTCCATGGAATTACGCTACGAGACCTTTGCCCGGAATTTTGCGCACGAGACTCGCGCCATTCTCGAGTTTCTCGCGCTTCCCTGGGACGATGCGGTGCTGCGTCCACAGGAGAACGCTCGCGACAAGCGCTTCATCAGCACGCCCAGCTACTCCCAGGTCATCGAGCCCGTCAGCAGCAAGGCCGTCGGCCGCTGGCACGGCTACGAGCGCGGCCTGGCGCCGGTGTTGCCCATCGTGGCGCCTTATCTGGAGCGCTGGGGCTACGCGGGCTTGGGGTCGACGAACAACAAGTAAGTGGACAGGATGTACTTGTCGCCCGTGCGCGGCGGCAGCCCCTCATGCTGGTACATCCAGTAGGGCGGGAACATCAACAGCCGGCCGGACCTCGACTCGACGCTGTGGTCGAGCTGCGGAAATCGCGTCTCGCCGCCCTCGGCGACGTCGTTCAGATACCAGAGAAACACCAGATAGCGATTCGCGAGATGATTGATCGCGTCGAAATGCAGCTGAAAGCGCTCGTCTCCCTCCGGACGGTAGCGCTTCATGATCAGATCGGAGAACGTGGCCGAATTCGGCAGTGCAATGGTGAGCCCGATGTCGCGGTTGTAGCGTGCCAACGCAGCGGCAATCGTCTGCCGGAACATATCGAGAAAGGTCGTGTCCGACAGCCTGGATACATTCAGTTCAGTCCAGGATGAGCCTTCGAGGCCGGCGCGAATCCCCCGGCCATTGCGCCGCTGCAGCTTCTGCAGCTCATGGAAGGAACCAATCATTTTCTGGCACAGCGCGGCATCCAGGTTATGATCGTAAACCCTGATGTAATGCTTTAAATCCCTGATGTCCATGAACAATATGGTACCGCCAACGGTCGCTGCCGAGGCGCAAGAATTGATGCGGCAGGGACGTCTGGCGGAGGCTGAATCGGCCTTTGCGCGGCTATTGGAAACATCGCCCGGCCACGTCGAGGCGCTGAATGTCCTGGCGCTGGCGGCGCTGCGGCGCGGCCAGTTGCCGCATGCCGTCGAATTGCTCGAGAGGGCGGTCCAATCGGACCCCCAAGATGCGCTGACCCGGCATCATCTGGGCCGCGCGCTAGACGCGGCCGGATCCACCGCGGCCGCCTTGTCGGCGCATGCGCACGCGGTTCGGCTGCGGCCTGATTTTTCAGTGGCGCGGCTGTACTGGGCGCAGCTGCTGGAGCGCGCGCTTAAGCTCGATGAGGCCGTGGTTCAATACGCACGCGCCCTGGAAGACGCGCAAAAAGGCGGCCGCTGGCTGACCCCCGATACCACGCCGCCGGCGCTGCGGCCCCTGGTCGAACATGCCGTGCTGGCCGTTCGGCAGCACCGCAACCTGGCATTCGCCATGCTGTTTGAGCCGCTGGCCAAGCGCTTCGGCAACGACTCCCTGTCGCGGGTCGCGCACACGCTGCGGGTGTATTTCAGACAGGAGTCGGCGGAATCGCCCGATCCGCGCCAACGCCCGACGTTCATGTTCATGCCCGGACTGCCCGCCGTCCCGTACTTCGACCGTTCCCTGTTTCCCTGGGTGGAGGATTTCGAGGACCAGTGCAGCAACATTCAGGCTGAATTGCACCGCGTGCTGCCAAATCCCCAAGGCAGCGAGAGAGTGTTCAATTCGCCGGAACTCGAACAGGAGAACCTGCGCGGCATCGGCGTCCCGCCGAGCTGGACCGGATATTATTTTTACCGGCACGGCGAGCGGCGGGAAGACAATTGCAGCGCCTGTCCTTTGACCGCGGCGGCCCTGCAGCCGCTGCCGCTGTCGCGCGTGCGCGGCCATGGTCCCGAAGTCTTGTATTCCGTATTCACCCCGGGTACTCACCTGTTGCCGCATCGGGGCGTCACCAACACCCGGGTGGTCGGTCATTTGCCGCTCATCATCCCTAAGGACTGCGCGCTCAAAGTGGGCGGCGAAGTCCATGCCTGGATCGAAGGCCGGACGGTGGTGTTCGACGACACCTATGAGCACGAAGCCTGGAACCGCAGCGACAGCACCCGCGTCGTGTTGATTTTCGACCTCTGGAATCCCCACTTGACCGAGATCGAACGCCTCGCATTCGCGGATTTGATCGCGGCCATCGGCGATTTTCGCGAGACGGTCGAGAAGGCGTAGCCAACAGGGTGAACCCCGCGCTCGCGCCCGCATCACCACCCACCCATGAAGCTCGACCAGCCATTTTACCGATTACCCGTGCGCTTCGATGTGCACAGGCTGCGCCAGGAAGTCGTGGCGCAGCCCGCGGCCGCGTGGGCCAAGCATCCGAACGACATCAAGGGCAACCGCTCGCTGCGGCTCATCAGCGTCAACGGTGCTGAGAACGACGACGTCGACGGGGTGATGCTGCCCACGCCGCACCTCATGCAGTCGCCCTACCTGCGGCAAGTGCTGGCCAGCTTCGGCGTGGTGTGGAGCCGCTCGCGGCTGCTCAAACTCGACCCTTTCGCCGGCGTGCCGCAGCATGCCGACATCAACTATCACTGGTTCAATCGCGTCCGCCTGCACATTCCCCTCATCACCCATCCGGAAGTGCGCTTTTTCTGCGGTGATGCTTCAGTCCACATGGCCGAGGGCGAAGCCTGGATCTTCGACAATTGGCGCCTGCATCGGGTTGAGAATCCCATCGATGCGGAGCGCATTCACTTGGTGGCCGATACCGCGGGCAGCGCTTCGTTTTGGCGGTTCGTCGCGCAAAGCGGCGCCGCGGCGGCTCCCTTCGAGCATCGCTACGACGCGGAGCGCGAGGCGCAGGTGCTGACCGAACGCACGGTGCTGCGCCCCGTGATGCCGCCGGCCGAGGTTGATTTATTGTTGCTCGACTTGCAGGCGGAACTCGCGACGCCGCCCGACGCAGCCTCGCAGAAACGCTTGCTAGAGTACCACGGTCTGCTGCAGTCATTCCGCCGCGACTGGCGCCAACTGTATCAATTGTTCGGCGAGACCCAGGCCGGATGGAATGAATACACCAAGCTGCGCGACAGTTTGCGCGCGACATCGAAGGATGGCGGCGACGGTCTGACCATGCGCACCAACCGGGTTGCCGCACACACCGTACTCGAGGGCCGCGTGCTGCGGGTGGTGCTTCCGGCGACGGGCGCCAGCCAGCCCGCCAACCAGCCCGCCAACCAGCCCGCCGCCAACCCGCGGCGCAAAGTCGCTCTTAAGCGCCCGATCTTCATCGTCAGCGCGCCGCGCTCAGGCAGCACTCTGTTATTCGAGACCCTGGCGGCCAGCGATCAGCTCTCAACCGTGGGCGGCGAGGCGCATTGGCTGGTGGAAGGCATGGCGGAACTGCGCCCGGGGGCACCCGGCGTGGACTCCAATCGGCTCGGCGCCGAACACGTGAGCGAGGCGGTGGCGGAACGCATCGCGGATCAGATCACGGCGCAATTGAAGGATCATCGGGGGCGGCCGCTGCCGGCCGGTACCGCCTTGCGGTTCTTGGAGAAGACCCCGAAAAATGCCCTGCGTGTTCCTTTTTTCGATCGCCTCTTTCCGGACGCCCTGTTCATTTTCCTATGGCGCGACCCGCACGAGAATTTGAGCAGCATCATCGAAGCCTGGCGCTCGGGAAACTGGAAGACCTACAACGGCCTCGAGGGCTTCGACGGGCCCTGGTCACTGCTGCTGCCGCCGGGTTGGCAGGCGATGCGCGGCCGCAGCTTGGAGGACATCGCGGCGTTCCAATGGGAAACGACCAACCGCATCCTGCTGGCCGACCTTCAGGCGTTGCCGCGGGAACGCCGCAGCGCGGTGAATTATGCCGACCTGGTGGCGAATCCGGCCGCAGCCATCGGCAGGCTGTGCGAGTTCGCGGGACTTGAGATCGATGGGCCGCTGCGTGAGCGATTAGCGGCGCCGTTGCCCCTGTCGCGCTTTACCCAGACCCCGCCCGCAGCCGATAAGTGGCGCCGCAACGCAGAAGCCATCGAACGCGTGATGCCCGGCGTGCAGGAAACCTGGCAGCGTCTTCAGACATTCGACTAACGGAGTCCGGCCGCTCCGGCCGCTCCGGCCGCTCGAGGCGCTCAGGCGCCGAAGCGGTAGCCGTGCCGGGTGATCACATCTGCATCGCGTTCGGCGACCAGATCCCGTAATGACTCGCTGTAGTATTCGGTGTATGCGGTGTGCGTCGAGGTGTTGCTCGGGCCCTCGTCCGCGATGTAGGCACGCATCGGCTCACTGATCGGCTGCCCCACGCTCTCCAGCATTGGCAGCAGATCATCGCGCAATTCTTCCAAGCGCCCGACGCTGACCGGCTGGCCAGGGCCGGTATAGAGATAGCGGTACAGATAGGTATAGAACCCCAAGCGCGTGTTGCGAATCGGTTCGAGGGCAAAGCCCGGCAGATTCAGGCCTTGATTGCTGTATTTCTGCGGCAGTGACCGCATCACCATGTCCAAGCGCAGGCTGCCGGCGCCCAGGTTCAGCATGTTGCGCACCGTCTGATCGAAATCCAATCGACCGTCGTCGCTCAATATTCTGAACAAAAAGTTGGGATTGGGCCGCTCCAATTGGAACGAATACCAAGACACATAGTAGCTCCACGGATTGCGCACGAACCCGAGCACCGGCAGGTTCACCGCCGCAGGCGGCGTCATCGATCGCGGCAGGTGATAGCCGACCTGCCGGGCATCCGGCAGAAAGCGCAGCAGGCACTCGTTGACGAAGGTGCCGCCGGACTTGTGCAGATGCAGGAATACGAACCGGTCAGTGACGATCATCGGCGAAACAGAGCTTCAGCCGGCGGACTGCAAGCGCGCCGGCTCCGACAGCCGCGTCTCCACGTCGGGACGCGCTTCGCCCAGATGGCGCTCGCCGGCGGCGAGCAGGTTCAAGAGAGCCGGGGTCGGCAGGAAGTCGGCGATGAGGTGCGTGCGCTCACGCGTCTCATCCGCATTCCACACGCCGTGCGGGGCGGTATTATTGAGCGCCCAGAGTTCCCCCGCCTGCATGACATAGCAAAGACCCGCGCACAGCATGTACGCCTGCGCATGCGTGGTCACGGCGATGTGCAGGCGGATGGTTTGCGCAAAGTAAGGTGCCCGATCGACATGAGTCGCAATCCGAGCCCCCCCGGGCAGACGTGCCAGCAGACAGCGCTGGGGCGGCGCCGGAATATCCGTGTGAATGATCTGTCGGACGTAGGGAAGATGCGCCAGCGCCGGGCGATCCTCAATGGGCAGATTGCCCTCGGCCGGTGCAAACCCTCGCAGAAAGACGCCTTCAGCGGAGCGGTGCACTCCCACCCGGCCGCCCGTGGTGCCCCAGAAACTCTCAGGCAGTGCCGCCACTTCCGCCGCCAAGCGGCCCGCATCGAATCGAATGCCCAAACGCAGGCACCCGCCGACCAGATCTGCCTTGTTCAGGCGCGGCTGTCCAGGCAGTTCCAACATCGCCGTTCGCCGCTAAAGTCCGCTATTTGCCCGACGGAGGCGCGTTCTGCTGGAACTGGTTCCGCATGGCATTCTTGGTTTGATCATGCAACGTGTCGAGTTCCGACGCCGTCAGACAGGTCGTGTTCCGTTCCACGTGCGAGCCTGTTTTGAAATCCGTGCGGCAGTACAAACTCTCGCCGTTGGTGTTCACCAAGGTGTAGCCGTGCTTCTTCGCTTCGGCCAGCCGCTTGGCATCGATGTCGTTTTCCGCCAGGGTCGGCTGAGTCTCGCCCGTCGCGGTCAGGTAGCGCGTGGTCGGCGGTGCCGTGGCAGCCGGCTGACCGGCGCATCCGGCAATGACCAGAGCGCCCGTCACCAAAAACATTGCTCGCATGAATGCATCCCTCGGGTTAATTCTCTGCCCAGCATGATACTTGACTATCTAACCTAGGGAAAATGCCGCTCCAGCAATTGCCGGGATCGGTTGGACGATGGCTGGGATGAGTCGCGCAGCGGCGGGGACAAGAGGGCGCTTGCTGGGGACAGATTGGACAACCGCCCGGACTAGGCGGCGGGCGGGCCGGTTGCAGAGGGCAACTAGGCCGTTTGCTGCAGTGCAAATCAAGCCGCCAACTGTCCGACGGGCGGCCGTCGCCGCAACGTCCCTGAAAGCATAAGCTTAGATAATTGGGTAATAATCTCCGGGTTGGCCGGGTCTTTGTAGGGGAGCAGCAATATCGCTGCGTTTGATAACAACTGAGGAACTCAATCATGCAGATCAATAAACTGTCGAGCACGGCGATGGCTGCCGCAGCCGCGCTGTTGTTCACCGCTGGGTTCGCGACCGTCTCGGTGGCAGCGGATGCCGCCAAAGTTCACTGTTCGGGTGTGAATTCCTGCAAGGGAACGTCTGAGTGCAAGTCGGCGAAGAATAGCTGCAAGGGAATGAACAGCTGCAAGGGCACGGGCTGGGTCTCCATGACCAAAGCCGATTGCGACGCTGCCAAAGAGAAGAAGTAAGCCGCGCGGAACTTGAGTTGTGAGGCCGGGCGTTCTCCGCCCGGCCTTCTTGAGCGCCCTCTAATGAAACTATCCGGTTTTGGTCTCGGCCTGCGAACTCCACACTACGAGGCCATCCTCAACGAATCGCACGACATCGACTGGCTCGAGGTCATCACCGAGAACTATCTCGTGCCGGGCGGCAAGCCGCTCGACTACCTGGAGCGCATCCGCGAGCGCTTCCCGCTGGTGATGCACGGAGTCTCGCTATCCATCGGCAGCACCGATCCCCTCGACCTTCAATACCTGGCCTCGGTACGGGCACTGGCCGCGCGCATCGAGCCACATTGGATTTCCGATCATCTGTGCTGGACCGGAATCGACGGACGCAACCTGCACGATCTGCTGCCCTTGCCCTACACCGTCGAAGCGCTGGACACGGTGGTGGCGCGGGTCGGCCAAGTGCAAGACGCCCTCGGCCGGCAACTACTGCTGGAGAATGTCTCGAGCTATCTAACCTATCAGGCATCCGAGATGAGCGAATGGGAGTTCCTGAGCGAAGTCGCGCAACGCGCCGACTGCGCCATTCTGCTCGACATCAACAATATCTATGTCAGCAGCGTCAATCATGGATTCGACCCGCTGACCTATCTGGCGGCCATCCCAACATCGCGGGTGCGGCAATTCCATCTGGCCGGTCACAGCGATCTCGGCGGCCATCTCATCGATACTCACGACCACCCCATCGTCGAGCCGGTGTGGGATCTGTACTGCGCCGCCGTCGCGCGCTTCGGCGCGGTCCCGACCATGATCGAACGCGACGACAACATTCCCGAACTCCCCGAGCTGGTGGCCGAGCTCGACATCGCGCGCCAATTGGGCCGCCGCCATACTCAGCGGGCCGCTTGAGTGCAGCAACGCCCGGTGCCGCGGCTGCGTCAGTTACAGCAGGACCTGCAGTGTCATTTGCTGGACGGCGACGGCGCCATTGCCGCAGCCATCGTCGATGCTCCGCCGCTGCCCACCCTGGAGCGGCTCGGCATTTACCGCAATGCCTATCGAGTGCGGCTGATTGAAGCGCTCGACGACACCTACCCCATGCTGCACGCCGTGCTCGGCGATGAGGTGTTTGTCGCGCTTGGCCATGAATTCATCGCAGTCCAACCGTCCGTGCACCGCTCGATTCGCTGGTACGGCGGCGAGCTCGCGCAGTTCCTGGAACGGCACGCGCCCTATGCGGAGCAGCCGATTCTGGCGGAACTCGCCCTGTTCGAATGGACGCTGGCGGAAGTTTTCGATTCGGCTGATGCGGTGCCCGTGCCGCGTGCAGCTCTGGCCGCCATCGACCCGTCGGCGTGGGGCGAACTCCAATTTGAATTTCATCCCTCGCTGCGGCGCCTGCACCTCACGTGGAACACGACCGCGGTATGGCAGGCGATGAGCCACGAAGAGGCGCCGCCCGAGCCGCGGTGCACGGAGCATCCCGTGCCGTGGCTGCTCTGGCGCCAGGATCTGCAGAATTACTTCCGCTCCATGCCGGCCGACGAAGCGGCGGCGCTCGACGCGGCGCTGCGCGGCGATAATTTCGGCGACATCTGCGCCGCGCTCGCCGAGGGGCTGCCCGACGAAGAGATCCCGCTGCGCGCCGCCGGTTTACTCGGACTTTGGGCGGACAGCGGGATCATTGTCGGCATCGGTTAGCGGGCTGAACGACTAACCGCGGCGTCAGAGCAGGTCGCCCTCCTCGCCCAGCATCTCCTTGCGCAGCAGCGGAATCGGCGGCCCACCGTAGGACAGGAATTTGTCGTGGAAGTCATGCCACTGAGCCTGGTCGTCGGCGGCCGCCGCGCCGCCGCTCGCGTGTTTCGCGATCCAGTCGCTCCGCAGTTTCTTGATCATGAGTTTGCCCAGCGTGTAGTTCAGGTAGGCCGGATCGTAGGTGCCGCGCGCGGCCTGTTGGCGGGCGTTACCGGGGTCCTGAAATGCCTGCTCCCGGAACATCTTCTCTGATTGCGCCACGGTCATGCCCTGCGTGTGCAGGCCGATGGACGACAGCAGGCGCACGTCGCGCAGCAGGGCGTCCATGAGTTGCCCGATGTGCTTCTCCGGATCGCCCTTGCCGAGGCCTTTCTCGTACATCATTTCTTCGCAGTAGTGCGCCCAGCCCTCCGCATAGGCATACCCCACCCACAAGCCTTCCAGCTTCGACGGATTGGCATTCGAATACAGGAACTGCAGGAAGTGTCCCGGCCACACTTCGTGCACCGAGGTGAACAGCAGCGTCGCCTCGCTGGGAATATAGGCGGCCTGTTCTGCCTTGCTCCACTTCGGATCCGGCGGTGCAATGTTGTACACCGCCGCCACGCCATGATCGTAGGGGCCCGGCGTCTGAATGAACGCCGAGTTGGACCGGTTGTAGACCGGCGCTTCGGCCACCAAGGCTTCATCATTGCTCGGTATCGACACCACGTTGTTCTTCGCCACGAAGTCCTTGAGGCTCACGAGTTGCGCGCGCGCGGCTTCCAGCGTTCCGGCCTTGGGCTTGTTGGCGGATACCTTGGCGACACATTGCGCCAAGGAAGCTTTGGGCGCATAGGCGTCGCATTCGGTCTTGAGGGCGGCCGTGTTGCGCTCGAGGTCGGCGCGGCCCGCGGCTTCGATCTTGTCGACGGGAATGTGAACCCGCTCGGTCTGCGCCAACATCTGCGCGTACAGATCCGGGCCCAGCGGGAACTTGTCGTTGGCCTTCTTGCGTGCTTCCACCAGGGTCTGCTTCAGAGCGTCCATCGCCTGCGCCGCCGCCGCATCCGCGTCGGTCAATTGCTTCTGCAGATCGGGATCTGCGACCGACGCAAAGGTTGGGGCGACGTTCTTCGCATAGAACTCCGCCAATCCGCCGTATTGCGCGATCCCCAATTCGACGTAGGTTCTCGGCAAGGGCGATTGCAGATTCGCCTTGATGTCATTGACCATTCTAGGAATGCCGCGCGCGTACTTGATGTACGCCTTCATGCGCACGTTCAGCGGCGCGTAATTACGGCTCATGTACATGTCAGGATCGAGCTTGTCGATATACCAGCTCGGGTTGCTGAACGGGAATTTCGCCGTTTCGATCCAGAACAAATCCTTGTCGACGACGGCGAGCAGGTATTCACGGTCGAAGCGTTCCCGCGGCTCCAGGGTCTTCGGATCGACCGCGGCCAACTGATTGTGTGCATCGTGCAGGCGGGCGATCTCGCGCCGTATGCCATGATTGCTGACATCCGGCAGCTGACCGTCGAATTCGTGGCGGCCGGAGCCGGCGGCGTAGGTGGGTTGGGCCTGGAAATACCCTTCGATGAAGCCCGCGGTGAGTCTGTTCCAATTCTGGCTGGCCTCGGAGAGCGGCTTGGGCGCCATTTTGTTCGCCGGCGGCGACTGATTGCACCCTGCGATGGCGAGAAACAATACTCCGGACAATGCCGCTACAGCCTTCAGCGACTTCGACATGACAACTCCCCCTTTCGTTATTTAAGAGTCGATACGCAAAACCTTTGTTCTTATCGGGCTACTGCTTGTCTGGCTAGTGTTCTTGTCGGGCTTGCGGTTGCCTAATAAGAATAGGGTCCGCCGCGCTCCAGCGCGCGTTTGTAAGCCTCGCGTGCGCGAATGCGGTCGAGATAGGCCGTCAACCGGGGGCGGCTGGCATTCAAACCCGCGCGCACGGCGGCGATCTCCGCCGGAAAACTCATCTGGATGTCCGCCGCCGTGAACTCCTGGCCGGCGAACCAGAGATGCGCGGCCAGCTCGGTCTCCATGAAGTCCAAATGGCGCTTCAGTTGCGGGCCGATGAAGGAATTCTGCACCGTGCCGGCGATGCGCCGCGCGATGGCGCTGATCGGCCAGGGCGCGGGGGCGTTGGCAACCCGGTCGAACACCAATTTGAGCAACAGGGGCGGCATGGCCGACCCTTCGGCATAGTGCAGCCAATAGGTGTATAGCAGGCGATCGGCGGTGCCCGCCGCGGGTATCAAGCGTCCGCGGCCATATCGATCGACCAGGTACTCAACGATGGCGCCCGATTCAGCCACGGTCACCGTGCCGTCGACGATGACCGGGGATTTGCCTAACGGATGAATGGCCAGGAGTTCGGGCGGGCCCAGCATCGTCTTCGGATCCCGCTCGTAGCGCTTCACCTCATAGGGGACGCCCAACTCCTCCAGCAACCACAATACCCGCTGCGACCGCGAGTTATTGAGGTGGTGCACCGTGATCATGCCCTATTGTAGGGCATTCTGCGGACGACGCCACCGCTCAGCCGGTCTTACCCGGCGAGAACCATGCGGCGTTGATGGCGCGAAATTCCGGCAGCGCCTCGCAGCGCGCCACATGCGCCGCCAGCGTCGGGTAGTTGAACGCCGCGTGGTCGATCTCCGGGTTGCCGGTCAAGAAGGTGTACACGCAGGTCGCTGTGATGTCTGCTTGCGTCAACCGATCGCCGATCAACCAGTTCCCCGCGCGGGCCTGCGCCAGCCGCTCAAGTTCAGCCAGCGCCGCATGCATTTGAGTCGAACAGCGTTCCGCCCACGGCGCATGGCGTTTCTCGGCGGGGCGAAACACCCTTTCATAGACCTGCGACACGCCTTTCTCCGCCGCGCCGATGGCGACCGCCATGATGCGCAGTGTGTCGCGGCGATCCTTGCCCGTCCGCGGGATGAGCGCGCGCTCAGGGCCGGCGCAGTCGTCCACATAATCCAGGATGGCGGCGGATTCGATCAACGCCTCGCCGCCGGTCAGCACCAGGGTCGGCACACGACCCAGGGGATTGAACTGCCGGATCAGCGCGAAGTCCCTGCCCACGGACCAATCGCGATGCTCGAATGCCATTCCGAACAGTTTCATGCTGATCGCGACCCGCCGCACGAACGGCGAATCGAACATGCCGATGAGAATCATCTAGTGCCCCCCTTTGACCAACAGCCCCGCGCCCGCCAGCGTCAGCGCCAGTTCCTCTTCGATGCGCGCGGCCTCCGAGCGCTTGATGTATTGTAAATGCAGCGTGGGCCCGGTGAGGACTTCAAGGCCCCTTTTCAGGACGCTGCCCGCGGCGCGGATGCCCGCCTTGTGTTGATCGAAGCGCTGTGCCGGGCTGTACTTGCTCATGCCGACATAGATTCCGTAAGCCCCTTCACGGTCCTGATAGTCGAGCAGCACCAGGTAGATGTTCGATCGACCCTTGCCGGAGGAGCCAAACTTGAGGGCGATTTCATACACCGTGGGCAACCACTCGACGTAGCGCATGGGCAGCCACTCTGGAATCGTCGACGACGCCTTGGCCCACAATCGTTCCAGCGCCCGCTCGATGTTGAGCGACATCTCTCCGCGCATCCACAGCTCGTGGATGCAATGCGCGCCCAGCACGCCGTCAGCCCCCGCCAAGGCCTGCACCAGGCGATTGGTGATGTCTACTTGCGTGAGGGCAAGCAGCGGCCGGCTAGCCGGCGGAGTCTTGGCGTCGACGATTGGCAATTCTGTATACCGTAACCTGCCTCTGGGAATCGCTAATCCCGTATAGAACCCGGTGGTGCTCTAACCAAATACGAAGATAATCTTCATGTTCGGGCAATTTTCCAGCCTCTGCGGGTCGCGGATTACCTGCCAGTCCAGCCATCGTCCAAAGGACACGCCGGCGATCGGGTTTCGAGACGATCGCCTCGTATTCCCGGACGACAATCGTCTTGCACAGCACTTTATAGTGTGCCACGCCGCCGCAAACCAGACACAAATGAATCGAATGTGATCACCGGTTCATCACGAAGCAATTTGATTGCGTCGAGATCGATGGCGTCGTCGGCCAAAGCGTCCTTCACAGCCTCATTCGCCAGATCAGAAATTGAACGCCGCGTTGCGGCAGCTTTCATCCGTAGCGCGGTAAAGATGTCGGTGGAGAAATAGATTGTCGCCCGGGTACGGTTGCCCATAAAACTCCTTGACGTTGTGACGTCAGACGTTTCGACGTCAGCCGTCAGAACGTCAACCGGTTTAAATGCGATATAAACTCGGTCATCGGGGCACGACCCGTAGCCAACCCATGGATCCTGCTAGAGACCGAGATCATCATCGCGCGCGCGGCCTTTTGTTGGGGTGCGGTCGGAATCTGCGAGACTCTCGGTCTTGTCCTGACCACGACTTTGCCGGTATCGCAGCCAGTTCTCGACCGCCTCGCGCTGAACCTCCTCAACACTCTGGGGCCGGGCGACGGATACTCCGATGGTTGGCTCGAGAACAGGCGACTCTGCTCGTTCAGCCGCTTTGTCAAGACGGGCCTGCACTCGTGCCTGATGCTCGTCCCGAATGCGCTCCGCCACGATGCTCCGATAGCCGTGCCTCTCCATTTCAAACGCCGCGCGCGGAATCCGAGGCCGGGGCTCCCGGTCGATCCCCTGAGATTCGAGGCTGCGGTGATCAACGCGCGCAGCAATGCTGGCCTCCAGCATTGCTTGGTTGGCAGCGGCCGCCCAACGCTCTCGCGCGTGCAGCAGCTCATTGATGACCGGGCTGAGGCCCATCTGGCGGCGGTTACCGTCGTTCATGTCAAGAGTCGTCTTCGCCCCCAAACCCCCGATGGCCACTTCACGGGTCGTTGTCAAAAGATGAGCGTGAAAATTGCGAGGATCGCTTCCGAGGAAATCACGAGGGGCGTGGATGGCAATATCAACTGCAAACCCGTACCGGTCGGACAACTCCTGCGAGAATCCCTTCACCAATCCGACACGCTGCGGTTGCGACAGTTCAAAAGGCAGCGCAATTAGAAACTCACGGGCCACTCGCGCGTTTTTTCGCGATTCGGCGCCTTCGGCAGCGTTCCAAAGGTTGGCCCGATCTAGCGCCCACGCCATATCGTCCTCCGCAAACTTGCCAGGCAGCACAATCTCCTTGTGCAATACGTCCAAGCGGTCGGAATGATCATAGATCCTGCCAGTGCGTTCATCACGTATTCTCTCACCGGCTCTATAAGCGGCCGCGCTCGCGGCGCTGCTACCGGCGCCGCGGCCAAAAGTCTTGATGTTTAGAAAATAGATCGCCACGGCGTTCAGCTCTTGCGCATAGAATGAAAATACTCAGGCTCCACGGCGTAGCCGTGTGCCAATCCCTCGAACGGACTCAGTATTTCCAAGAGCTGAATGTTGGCGGCCGCCGCGCCGCTCGACGGCATAAATGCGCTGTCCATCTCGCAGTGCAGTTCCTCATCGTCGAGCTGCGCGTCGCAGTGATCGCAATGATTCGCCCAGTACGATCCGGGCGCTTCAGTGCTTTTTGACACGTGGAACTGCCGCGATAGTCGTCTCAGTTGGCTCTGAATCTCGTCGGGCAGATTTTCAATGTAGAAGAGGAACGCGTTGACTTGTGCCGGATGCCATACACCGGATTCATCCGGGTCCAGGACGTCGTGGTCTCGCGGCAGCGCCAATGCCAGAAGCCGAGTCGGCGCGCCGCAATGGTGGCAGGGCACAAGGGTGCTTGCAACATAGTAGGTCTTCGATCGCACATTGGGACCGGGCGGCAACGGATTCTCGGGCATGGAATATCTCCGTGATCAGGCGTTTTTGAAGCGATGTGAAAACACCACTTTCACCCATTGCGGCAACGACGATGTCTTCAGGTAGCCGCAGAGGTCCGGCAATTGCTCCAGTTCAGACGCCATCACCGCAGGTTCCGTCACTAGTTGATCGGTGACGCTGCGCGAGCGGCGTCCGCTGCGCATTGACAACGCCGCCTCACGATCGCTGCCGCGGGATACCTGACGCCTGAGAACTTCTCGATCGCCGATGAGCCTGGAAGCGAATTGCGACGTACCCCCGTTTTCGCTGCCCGAGCAGCGCAAGATGAGCGTATTGCCGCAGTTTTCCACAATCGTCTGCGCTGCGCTGTGCCCATAGGTGGCGGACACTTGGGCGATCGACTGGAAGCCCAGGACGCATCGGCCGCCAAATTTTCGCAAGCGAGCCAAGGCGTCCTTCAGTCCATCGATTTGACCTAGGGCGTCCAATTCGTCGACCACGAACCAGAGCCGCTGATCACAATCTTCCGGCTGATTCATGGCCTCGAATATGGCGAGGCGCATCCACGTTGCAATAATCGTCCGAAGTGCCGCTATCTGCCCTGCTTTGTAAGGAATGAACAAAACGCCCGGGCTGGTCCGACTTCGGACCCAGTCGCGCACCGAGAATGGCGCCGCCCGCTGGGACAGAATGTACTCGAGCGCTGCGATGGATGATCCAGTCACCGAGCGAATTGAGCCGAACATTCGAACGTTATCGGGATCGAGGAAGGGCTGCGCGGGTGTACCGTCGACGATCGGTCGCAACTCTTCAACTGACGCTCTAGTCAACAGGCGCCAAAGGTGGGCGATGTCCCGCCGCCCGCAGCCATGACAGCTCCGTACGACCGCAGTCAGGAACGTCCGTGCGTAGGCACGCCATTCATTCGCCGAAGGATCCTCCGTTGCGGCTATCATTCCCGCGGCCAATTGCTCGATGTCGAAGCTGTCGTGGATTTCGGTAAATAAGTCCCACTTCACGCTATGGGATTCGAATGGATTGAGTACGACATCGCCTCGGCTCCGGTCGTAGAACTTTGAGAGGTAACCGCCATCCGGATCCGCGATTACGGCACGATCGCCGCGCGCAAGGGCCGCGCCGACAAGCTCCCGAATGGCTGTCGACTTTCCCGTCCCTGTCGTGCCGATTAGTTTGAAATGCTTTGTTTCCTCCGCGGCGGCAATTCCCATCCCCGCGAGAGTCAATAGATTTGGATTCGATTTCTTTAGTCTTGCCGCGCGGCGCTGCAATGCCCGTCCGTCGATCAACACGACACCGCGTTTATGGGTGTCCCGATACTTTCGACCCATGAGTTTCGCGCAAGCCGCTATGCACACCGTCAGCGCCGCTGCGGCGGCGGCTGTGCTCCCGCTTTGTGCCCACCCGAGGATCGTGGACCCAACCATGGTTTCAATAACCCGCCACAACGAGGTAGTCCGTCTTTTCTCCGTAAGGCGGCGCCTTTTTATCCACGTGCACGCACAGTCGAGCCGCTTCGCCGCAGAGGCGCAACTGGACGTGTCCACCGCGTCGTTGCAAATCCTCAACTGTCGCTTTTAGTTGATCGCGCTGCACTCGCAAGGCGGCGACCTCGGTTGCCGACGGCAGTGTCCAACGCATGAAGGCGACCGGAATGCCAGTGCTGAGTATGACAACGGCAATACTCCAGAGCGTGCCGCGCAGAGTTACGCCGCGGCCAATCCTTCGCAAGATTTCGGCTGCGCGCCTGCCTTCCGCGGTCAACATCTGCAGTTCCTCGAGCAAGGTGCGCCTTATTTCGTCGCGCACGACTGTGTCCAGGCCGTCGGTGTGCGCCTTCAATCTTTCGAGATGGGATTCAGCCAGCTTCTGGTGAGCCGTCGCGCTTTCCATGAGAAGACCGAACTTCGTGGTAGCGTCATCCATCGCCGGAATGCGATCAGCCATAAACCCGATACCTAATCATGTTCTCGATCGCGAGAAATCTGCGTTGAATCACGATGCACGGCCGTTTGCCGGCGGTGCAGCTGCCAAGCTTGCGTGGCAACAAGGCGCACTCGGAGCCAGCGCGGGTCAGACGCGTACTTAAGATATCCTGCAAAATCCTCGAGTTGCTCGACCTGCGACGGCAGTACCGCCGGCTCGACGCTTCGATGCTCGCCGTGTGTCACAGAACCCCACCATTCGGTGTGCCTGCGACTCCTGGACACCGTGGTTCGGACTACCTCACGTTCGCCGATCAACTGCGAGGCGAATCGAGCGGTGCCGCCACCCTCGCTGGCCGAACAGCGCAGGATCAAGGTGTTACCGCAATTCTCAACGATGGTGTGGGCGCTGCCGTGCCCGTACGTGCTTGAGACTTGCGCGATCGACTGAAAGCCCAGGACGCAACGGCCGCCAAATTTCCGCAAACGAGCGAGCGCGTCCTTCAAGCCATCGATTTGACCCAAGGCGTCCAATTCGTCGACCACGAACCACAGGCGCTCGCTCGAGTCGCCCGCCCCCGTACCGTGTTGTTCCTTCTGGTCCATGGCCTCGAATATTGCCAAGCGCATCCACGCGGAAATGACCGAACTGAGGGCGGCGATCTGCCCGGCCTTATAAGGAATAAAGAGGGCTCCAGGAGTTTTCTCATTGACCCATTTTTTCACGGAAAACTTGGGTGCGTCTTGCCTCCCCACATATTCCAAGGCGCTGACGGCAGAGCTGGTAACGGAGCGAATCGAGTCGAACATGCGGTTGTTGTGCTCATCCAGAAACGGTTGCGCAGGAGTGCCGCGGACCAGCTCTCGCAACTCATCGGCGTCGGCGACCACCAGCAGGCGGTAGAGCTCGTCCACGTCTTTTATCCCAGCCTGGTGCGCCTGCCGAGTGACCGCGGTAAAGAACGTCCGCGCGTACGCTCGCCAGCTTCTGTCCTGTCCTTCATGATCGGGAATCAGGGATCTGGATAGCTGTTCAACGTCATGCGCAGTGTTTATTTCGGAAAATATGTCCCACTTCACCGAACGCTCGTCAAAAGGATTGAGAATCACATCACCGCGGTCTGGGCGGTAGAATCGCTCCAAGTAGCCGGCGTCGGGATCTGCGATCACTGCGCGATCGCCACGCGACAAGGCATTGGTAAGGATCTCTTGGATTGCGGTGCTCTTGCCGGTACCGGTGGTGCCAATCAACTTGAAGTGCTTGGTCTCATCCTGTTCCGGTACCGCGACCCCGGCCAATGTGATGCCCGAGTCGCGCACGTTCCGACGCTTACTTGGTTCGACCCGTGTCAAACCGTCCGCGACCAACGTGCCTCTTTGGTGGGAACTATCATCCGGCGCGCCGCGTGCGATACTTGCTCCTCCCTGGTAGCCCAGCATGGCGCCCACGCCGGCTTCCAAGCTGAGTTGCGCGAGACCGTGCAACTCAAATCCGAACCGTTTGAGAAACGCGCCCGACAGGACAATGCCGACCGCGGCGACCGCGGTCAGGGGCACTGCGATAACCGGAGAGGCTAGGTAGTGGCGAAATTGAGCACGGGAGCGCATCAGGCCCACGATCATTGGTGCCTGAACTACTGTGTAGGCCGCCGTCAGTCCCGCCCACCCATGTGTCAGTGCATCGAGCATCGGTGCTTGCGTTCCGGGTCAAACCAGACTTCCTTGATGTAGCGTTCATGTCGCTCGACGCCGAACTGGATCACCACGTCGATGAGTAGGTACAGGAGGCTCTTGATGTCGCTCCGCGCCAACTCACGGCCTCCCGCGTTCTGCTTTACCAGTAGAACCAACTGTTCGAACGCGAGTTCAGCGCTGGTTGCATGCACGCTGGTGATAGACCCAGGGTGGCCTGAATTAACATTGCGAAGATAGTCGAAGGCTTCTTCGGCCCGCAATTCCGCCAGTAGAATTCGATCCGGCTTCATTCGCAAGCAAGATTCCAACAATTGCTTCGGTGTGACGCGCGCGGCACCCTGATCATCCTTGGAATAGTAGAGGCGCACGTGATTCGGATGCCGGTCGAGAACCAACTCCTTCGCATCTTCGATGCTTATCAATCGCTCATCGCTAGGGATTTCCCGAATCAGGGCTTTGGTCCATGTCGTTTTGCCCGATCCCGTCGGCCCTGAAACCAGGATGTTTTTGCGGCTGCGCACGGCGAGACACATGAAGGCTTCGAAGTCCGAGGACGCGAGCAGCCGCAGCAATTCATTGTCGGTTTCGTCAGTCCGTTGGCCCGCCTGGCGGGTGGTGCGAAAAATCCCGCGGCGCCCCAACTCTGCAATGCTCCACACCTGTTCCGCCGGACGCCTAATAGTTATTGCTACGCACCCTGCCGTGGTGGCCGGCGGTATCACGATCTGCACGCGTTCACCGGATGGCAATGACGCAGACAGCAGCGGCGCCGAGGCATCAATTCGCTGCTGCGTGGAATTGGCTATCAGCTTCGCTAACCGACTGCACCACTCGAAATCCGCAAACGGCAGCGGCTCCCGGCGCCACCCCTCGCGTGTCTCGAGAAACGCCTCCATTGGGCGATTGATACAAAGCTCCATCACATTGGAATTTTCGAGCAGCGGGCGCAGTGCGCGCAGCGTAAGCTCAAGCGAGGAAACTTCCGGCCTAGAGCTAGCGGTCGACGCTGACGGATTGGAGTTCATAGACTGATCTGAAGTCCAAGTCGCGCGCCACCAGCACCTGGATGCGGTCGCCTTGCTGCTTGACCACTGTGGGAGGAATGTTGACCGTCCCCTTCAGCACTTCGGTTGCCACATCCTGGGCGGCTGATGGGTTTACGATGACGGTTCCACTGCCGCTGCGGGCGGACTGCACTGCCCCTTCTACGCCTGCGTCGATCACGGAGACCAGCAGTGCGGCACCAAAGCGTTGCCAGAAATGATTGTCGACCGTACCCGGAAGACCCGACCTGCCCAGTTCATCGGCACCGGGCGACGCCAGTGGAACAACCACGCCGGTTGGGGTTCGCGCCTCAGCCCAGAGTACGAATACTCGCGCTGATCCCAGCTGGACCTGCCCGCGAGTCTCACCGACCAGCTTGGTGCCGCGCTCCAACAGCACGACACGGCCGTCAGCCCCAAAAGTGTCGGTGGCCATGATGCAGGTAGTCATTCCCGGCAGCGTCGAATCGATCGCGGTCTCCAGCGTGCAATCGATGAATGCTCCCTTTGGTAACAGCAGGCGTTGCGTCGGCAATACTTGCGCACGGACCGCGGCGCTGAAGTTGGGTCGCAGCATAGCCGCCAATTGACCCGTATCCTGCGTACCGGCCGGACCCGTGGGCGACGCGCCCGGCTCGGGCGCCGTGACTGGAACCGCACTCGGCGTCGAATAGACGGCTCCCGACAGTTGGCGTTCCATTGTCAGCTCTTGGGCAGTCTTGGGTAGCGGCGCGCCGGGGACACTCGCAGCACCGTTTGCCGGGCTGACGTCCAGCGGAATCTCGGGCAAGATCGTTGGGGTCGGCGCAGTTGGAGAGGACAACAGATCCGGAGGCGGCGGATCGATCCTCCCCAGGCTCGGCAGCGGTATCTCTCCTTGGGCACGGCTCGTCGCCAGCGCCTGGGCGCCTTGTCGTGCCCGACTCTGACGAGTCACGGCGTTGGCATAGTACCAAGCAAGCATTCCCAGCCCGAGGGCGCTCATGAGCCCGAGCGCCAATATGCTGCTGACGCGGGATTGGACTGAAGACGCGCGACTAACCGCGGTTGTTTCACGCTCGCCGCGTACCGCGCTCTGTCCGGTCTCCGGTTCGGTCACGGCACTCCCCCTCGCACCTTACGTTCGACATTCGGCGCCACGGTTCCCGAATCCAAACGTTCGCTGCCGCCGGTAAATCCCTGGTTTACGACGCATCCGGCGAGCTTTCCTCGCCGCAGAATGAATTGTCGCGCAACGCGATGTACAATGACGTCGCCCGCATCCATGCTGAAATTCAGCAGCGACTCGCTGCCGTCGTCGTTGCGAACGAATATGGCCGGTAGGTCCGAATTCACGGCGAAGCGGAGCCGCGTGTGCACGCCGTCATCTGACGCGGCGACGGGTTTCAGGGAGGCCCGGCCGCAATACCAATAGTCGATGTTCCGCGGTCGACTGGCTGAAGCGTTCTCTAGTTGAATGTCTACCCGCTTCGCTGCGAAGTCGGCTGCGGATTGCAGCGGCGGCGGTGGGTATGTGAATCGCAACGAGTAAATGACAGTCGGGTCATCTGCCGCGGGACGTTGTGACGTTGCGGCATAGTCAAATTGATAGTTTCGCCGGCTAGTGATCACGGTTAGGTTGGTCGCCACTCTTGCCGCCTTTGGTTTCAGGAACAGGTGATTGTCCTGACCGACGAACGACAGTCCTTCCAAGTCCCCCGCCCCAAGACCAGTAAAGACCTCGCCGATCTCGAACTCGATATCGATTTGATAACCCACGAAGCCGTGCAGCTTGTAAACCTCGTCGCTGTCGTAGGCCGATACCCTGACGCGGCTGTCGACGGCGCCCTTTGGGGGCACCGCTTCTGTCCGCGCGTTTGTAGCGACCAGTAAGCTGCAGGCGGCGAGCGCCGCGGTCCGGACCTTATTGATCATGGCGCGCCTCCTTTACAGCCGGTTGTTCAATCAAGACCTCGGGCTCTGAGCGGAAATCGATGACCTTGAAACCGAGCGGATTCCATCGGCGAGTCTTTGGATCCTTTGCCGGCTCCGCGTAGGCGTATTGAATGGTCGCTACCCAATGGGTAAACGACTCATCGGGGCCCGAGCTTTGGCGCGTCGCCTTCAGATAGCGCACCTGGGCCAGATCGGATAGTCCGCTTGATCGAGTAAAGAAGCTCACCGAGTTGACCTGCACACGGACAGTGCTGCCGTCCTTATGCAAGTTGAGAGGAGACGCCGGATTGGTGCTCGTCCAGAGCGCGTACCACGCCTGGTTGCGCTGTGCGGAGTGAAAAGAACCACACTCCTCGTAGTCGCTTTCCGCGGTTGCAAAATTGAAGCGTTCGCATACGGTTAGATAGTGCGACAGAAAGTACCTGGTCACGGCCTCCTCAGGGGTGGCGCGACCCGCGTAGATGGGAACCACGTCGACGATACCCGTGCTGTTATCAACCCGCACCACGAAAGGGTCTACCCGCTTCAAGGGCATAAGCAGGCACAGCGCGATCGCACTCGCCACGGCGCAGAACCACCCCGCTCCCGCCACCCACCATGCGGTGGAGGCGCTGCGGCGAAACTGCGCCGCGCGATCCGCGTCCCAGGACGCGGCCTCGTGAAAGTAGCCTTCGATCGTCGGAGCGTTAGTCAAGGTACCCTCCGCGTGGAAGAGCCGTGCCCCGGCTGGGACACGGGGCCGGCGGCCGGCGGATTGACCGGCTGCAGGTGTGCGTCACAGCGCAACACAGGGGTGGAACATCCGTATAGCAGGGGTACGAGACATATAATCAGGCGCATGATTTGAACCTTCTTGGTGTTTCGGCTCAGCGATGGACATTCCGCCAACTTCGGCCCAGGGCTTCGACGCCGGAGTCGGCCGCGCGATAGGCGCCACGCATTGCCCGTCCGGTGCCGCCAAAGGCGCCGCCCACGTTACGCACCACAAACGGCGCGACGGCGCGTACGGCCGGTGACGCAATCTTTCCGACCTTTCCCGTGACCGTTCCCGCGGCGCGTACGCTCCAGCCAATTCCGCGGCTCGCAAGTCCGTACGAATTGAGGGATGCGCCGCCGGCCAATCCCGATGCAATCGGCATGACCTGGCGCAAGACCAGAAACACGAGCACCGCGATCAATGTCATATGAAGCACGTCGACGGTCTGGATTGCCGTACCTCGCGCCGCCGTTTGCGTGGCAAACGATTGCACCACCCGGAGCAATAGAGCTGCCACCATCACGGTCAGTATGGTAATCAGGGCGTAGTTGGCGAGTTGCGCAATCCAGGCGGCAAAGAATCGCTTTGTCGCATCAAAAAACAGCATGCCTATGAACAGAGGTCCGAGCGCCAATAGCACCGCCAAGGCAATACTCGATAGGGCGATCAGGAACATCGTATACACACACAACATTCCCATCAGGCACCAGACCAAAGCACCCGCAAGCTCAAAACCCCAATCGGTGAACAGGTTTCCCTTGGCCCACAAATTGCCGGCCACCGTCCCGCCGCGCTCCCAAATGACGTCGATGGTGCCCACCGGGTCTGAGCTGCCGACCACTGCCGCGGCAAGCTGGGCCGGCGCGTCATAGAACGTGTCGACGATCAAGGTGTTGTAGAGCCATAGGCGCAATCCCGTGCCGAGAATCAGCGCTATGACGAGGATCCGTTTTAGGCCAGTCACCACAGGTTCCTCGATCTTGCCGGTAAGCAGCAAGTAACCCCATGCCATTACGTAGACTGTGGCCACGGTGACTATTGCGGGCTCGAGAACGGCTGCGAGCCGCGCCGTGTTGTCGCCGATGTAGCTCGTCAGTTGGCCGTTGAGCCAGGTCCAAAATGTCGCGAAGAATCCCATGTCGCATTCTCGATTCCGGTCCGATTCAAGGCACCGGTTGGAATCGGTCTTCAAATCGTCCGTGGGCGGCAATCACACGCTCTCGCTCCTGTTGCCGAATGGATGACTCCTGCGCCAGCGTCGCCTGATGCAGTATTTGCAACTTGGTCTGTTCGTTTTGCAGCATTCCTTGCTCGGCCGCGATTCTTGCCTGTAGTTCGAGAATTGCTTTCTGATCGGTCGCGGTCGGGATGGCGGTAATCAAGCTTTGTATCGCTGCGAACCGGCTACTCGCGTTGGCAAGCGCCTGTGCGGTCAACGCCTGTTGCAGCGCGGCGGCCTGACGCGCCGCCTGAATTTGTTGCTGATCGCCCGGTGAAAGCGTCGCCAAGCGCTGCGGCGACAGCACGGCATTCGCAGCCATTGCGTCCTGCACGTCTCGAGACAGTCCAGGGTATCCGCTGGTACCTTGCCGCTGCACGGCGTTGGTCAATTGGGCCCAATTGGTGGGTAGATAGTTGCGCTGCGTGCCTCCGAGGAGGCGATCCATGCCGCGATTGCCTGTCATGGCCTGGACTCCCTGTTGCGCCGTTTGCAGCTGGTTGGCCGCGATCGCCAATTCCTTTTCCATGTCCTGCACTTGCTGTATCAGCTGCACGATCGCTGGCGCATCGACAACGGCCCATTGCGCCCGCGCGGCCGGCGCAGTCGCCATCGACATCACCAGGCACACTGCAGCTAAGTGAATATTGCGGATGAACATGAGTATCTCCTGGAAGAAAACTGTGGATTGGCACCGATCAGCGGCCGCTTGTCGCCAGAAATTGAGGCAACCAGGCCGACGGCTCGGATCCCGTCGTCGCCATGATCTCGTACATGCGTGTGACCTCCGCGGCACGACCGGAGATCACGGACAGTTCTGCGTCGTAGCCCTTGAGATTGAGTTGGCATACCACGCTGTGATGCGCCTGCTTTACTAAGAACATTCGCGAGCCGGCTTCCAGCTGTTCTTTGATGAGTTTGAACTCTCGGACGGTCAGCCCGAGCCCCTGCGTGTATTCCTCAAAATTCGCGTCCGCGTTGGGGAAAAGTACCTTTGTGGGCGTTTGCTCGACCAGGGTTCGGCTGATGGAGCTGTCGAGCACATCGCTGGGACTCTGAGTGGCAAGGCACATCACGCCATTGAGTTTTCGCCAGGTTTTTGGCCCGTCTTTCGCGAAGCTCTCGAAAGCCGGATCGGCCAGCAGCCGCCAAAATTCATCCATCCAGCATACGAGGCGCCGGCCGTCGAGAAGTTGGCGTACCAGATGAAACATATAGAGAGTGATAGGAGAGCGCGTTAGTGCATGATCGAGAAATTCTGTTACGTCGAAACCTATGACCGAGCGCCCCACCAATCTCGACACTACGGTGTCGCGAGCATTGTCGAATACCCAGGCGTACTCCCCGTTGCACGACTCGCACCAGCGTGCCAGGCGCGCGTGAAGGCCCTCCGGATCCGTGGGATCGAGGAATTCAACCAGCCGAGAAAGGCGTCGTGCCGTCGATTCCAGTGCCAACGTCCCGCGCAGCGCTTGATCCAGATCAGCCGTCTCGCGCACAGTTGCCCGATGCATTTGCGTCGGCGCGACGCTCAAGCTTTGCAGCCACGTCTTTAGGAATTCGACGTTTGCCGGTGTGATGGGCAGTTGCAGGGGATTAAAACCGGTGGAAACACCGTTCTTCAGCGGAAGATACTCGCCTCCCAGGGCTCGAATGAGAATTTCCAGGCCGCGATCCTTGTCAAAGACCACCTGGGTCACGCCACGACGGTCCAGCATGGCGATCAAGAATCCGATGAAAACCGTCTTGCCCGACCCGGTGGGCCCACAAATGAGCGTATGCCCGGTATCCTTGCGGCTGCCGCCTTCGGGATCTGTCGGGTCGCTCGCGTGAAGCGAGAAGTGGTATGGGGAGCCAGCACTAGTGACGAACAGGCTCAATGCGTCGCCCCAATGATTGCCGGTCGCGCGCCCAGTCGGGTAGTTGTGAAACGGAGCCATTGCAGCGAAGTTTCGCGACGTGATCGGCGCCTTGCGCGGCCGAACCGGAAAATTTCCCGGCAACTGAGCCCAGAAGGCGGCCTCGAGCGCAAGGTCCTCCCGCGCGACCAACATGCCCGTGTCGGCGAGAAGACTGCGGGCTAATGCAACGCAATCATTGAGCGGCTTGAGGCGCCCGGCCCCTGCCTCTGCCCCGGTTTCGGTCACCTCCGCCAGCACCTGAAGAGAGAAATGGTGGTCGCCCATTACAAACTCATTGCCCGTGAGAGCGTCAAGCGCATCCTGAAGATCGGCCGCTTGTGAGACGGCGAAATCGCCGGCATTCGCCATTCGATTGTGCTGACGCTGGAGCAGCGACTGTCCCGCCGCCTTGGTTAGGAACGTAAAAGACTGAGTCATAACGAAGGCGAACGGCGCGGATAGAAGCCGATTGAACATGCCGACGACGCTCGGCGTCGGATACTCCTTGATCCCCAGCATCGCGCCTACGCGCGTCATCGTGGGCAAACGGTACTCGATGGCTTCCGTGCCGAAAAACAGCCGCGTGGTCGCAAGCGCTTGGTTGAGCGGACCATTCGGTAGCGGCAGACGCTGCCACTCGCCATTGACGAGCATCGCAAGATATTCGAGCAGTGAAGAGCACCATGCGCCGCCCCCCAGTCGATATGTTCCCAGTAGATCGGGTTCATACCGCGCCAGCGAGGCGGCGAGCGTTTGTGCCAGCTTCTCGCAGGCATCCACCGCGTCGGCAAACACACGCTGCAGTTCGTCGCGCCGTGTCCGAACGAGAACCTTCGAGACCAATCCCGTGGCCGCGCCCGATGTCGGACGGTACACCACCGCAAGGTAGACCTCGTTGATCATCAAGATCTCGTTTGACAGCCGGCTCCGATACTTTGCGTGGAGAGCGCCTGCAAAGTTACTGTCCGCGCGAAATCGCGCAACGCTGCCCTTCGAGTAAGGACTGAGTCCGGCTCGGCGGCGAATCACGTGCGTCCAGAGGGCGACCCCCGGACTCGCGACATTGCGCCACAACACATTCAGCCGCTCGTGCCAATTGTTGAGGTCCTCGTCGTCGGCACTCTCGAAACTGGCGCCGCCCAGCTTGAACACTTGCAAGTAGTCGCCGTGCACCGTCCTGACCACCGTCGGCGCTACGTGAGCTGTATACGGAATTCTTTCGGCCGCCGTGAACTCGCGGCGCAAGGCAGTTGTGCGGGCGCGCAGGGGCATGATCAGCCTTCCGCACCGCGAGTCGTTGTGTGCACGCTAAAGATCTTGATTCGTCTACGTCCGCTGCGCCCCGGTAGATCAAGATCCAGCGGACAGTAGCTGCTGGCCTGCCAGACGCGCAGATTGGCGAAAAGAGCGGGCATCCGGGTTCGCGCCCAGAGCAGCACGAGATCGAAGAATCGAGCATCACGCGTACAGAGCAGCATGCACACGGCGTGAATCGGCGCACACAGCAACAATGTGAGGAGATTCTTGGTGAGCAAGAATATCTCCATTGCGAATACCATATTGAACAAGAGCGCGGAGTAGGTGACACCCCATCGCATCGGCGGCCGAGTCGCTCCCACGAACAGAGGATCGGCAATTAGCCCAAGGTTGGGATCGTTCACTGCTGTCTCCTAGACTCCGAACATGCCCCGGACCCACGTCACGATCTGCGGCGCTCCGAAGCCGATCGCTATTCCAAGAATTGCGCCGATGCACCAGCCCCAGGACATACGGTTTGCCATCGCCATTCCACCCAGGACCATCACGAGAATGATGGCCACTGGCGTAAGCCACGCGAGCAGGTTGGTTTGTAGTGAAGTCGCGCCTGTCATGAAGGGCGATGCCTGACCCATCGCCAAGTCGGGGGTACCGACCAACACGATGGCCAGGAATAACGGCAGCAACAGTTGCTGCGAGTCAAAGCGAAACAGACTGGGGTGATGCACGGCGGAATTCCTTATCCTGAAGATGCGGCGTTGCACTCGGCTTGCCGCATGGGTCCCTAGCTCAAATCGGTCTCGAGCGCCCCCTCTCTTTCATCCTGCCGCGCTGCCAGTTCCTCACGCTTGGCTTTGCCTGGCGCTCCAAACCGAAAGTTTTGGACTACGTACGAATAGTCGTACTGCTTTTCGCCCTCTTTGTCCGTCCAATTGTTAGAGCGGATCTGCGCTTGTAGAATCAGTTGATCGCCCTTGCGGGCGTTCTTAGCGATCGCCTCCCCCAGGCTCTCAAACGCCACGAACCAGATGCTGGTTACTGCCTCGCGCGCATTGCCCTGCTCATCCTTGCCCGCGTAGTCATTGCCGACCAGGCAAATCCGCGTGTACGTGGTGTCGCCCTTCACGGCTAGCTCGGGGTTTCTGGCGAGATTGCCGACCGCGGTTACTGTAAAGCTATTCATGTCTGCTCCTTGACGGTTGTGATGCGCGACCTGAATGATCCATTCGTCGCGTGGCGGGCAGTCTGCGTGCATCGCATTCCGACTGACATACAATTAAGTGTTGGGTTCGCAGAGAAAAGATCGTCGAGGATCCCGCTGCCCTGCATAATTAGCTCCATGCCCACTTCAGCCTTAGAACTAGAATCCAACCGCCCCGCCCTACGCGCCGCTCACCTCCGCAAGTTGTATGGCAGCTTGACCGCGCTCGACGACGTCTCCTTCACCGTGAATCGCGGCGAAATCGTCGGCCTACTGGGCCCCAACGGCGCCGGTAAGACCACCACCATCAACATGGTGCTGGGAGTGCTGGCGGCGACCACCGGCAGCGTCGAAATCGACGGCATCGATATTTCGAAGCGCCGCGCGCGGGCGTTGGCGCGCACCAATTTCGCCGCAGTGTATGCAGCGTTGCCCGGCAATTTGACGGTGGTCGAGAATTTGCGGTTCTTCGGTCTGCTGTATGGGATCCCGTCGCTGCGCGCCCGCGTCGAGGAATTGCTGCGGGAGTTCGATCTTGCGCATTTGCGGCATACCAAGTGCGGGCTACTCTCTTCGGGCGAACAAACTCGGGCGGCTCTGGCCAAGGCGCTGCTCAACAAACCGCAACTGCTCCTGCTGGATGAGCCCACCGCGTCCTTGGATCCGTCTGCGGCGCAGCTCATCCGCGCCAAGATCAAGAGTCTCGCCACCGAGAATCACTGCGGCATCTTGTGGACTTCGCACAATATGAATGAAGTGGAGGCGGTCTGCGATCGCGTGCTGTTCCTCTCCCGCGGCAAGGTGCTGCTCGAGGGCGATCCGCGGACGCTGCCGCATGAACACGGCTCGGCGACTCTGGAGGATCTCTTCATTCGCGTGGCGCGCGAGCCGCTGGCCGCGGTGGCGGAGGTGGCGCCGTGAAGCTGCGCCCCATTGCCGGCATCGTGTTGCGGCAGATCTACCTGCTCCGCGGCAGTCCGGTGCGCGTGTTTCCCATGGTGACCTGGGTGGCTATCGATATCGTCCTGTGGGGATTCATCACCCGCTATCTGAATACCGTGAGCGGCAGCGGGATGGACTTCGTGCCCACCCTGTTGGGCGGCGTGCTCTTGTGGGACTTCTGCACCCGCATCATGCAGGGCGTCACGACGGCTTTCCTCGAGGATGTCTGGTCGCGCAATTTCCTGAATCTGTTCGCCTCGCCGCTCTCTATCTCCGAGTACATCACTGGCCTGGTGATCACCAGCGTGCTGACCAGCAGCATCGGCGTCGTGGTGATGCTGGTTCTGGCCACCACGGTGTTCCATCTGCAGTTCTTTGCCATGGGACTGCCGCTGCTCGCCTTTCTCATGCTGCTGTTCGTGTTCGGGATCACGCTTGGCATCTTCGCCAGCGCCATCGTGCTGCGGCTGGGCCCGGCGTCCGAATGGCTGCTATGGCCGCTGCCGGCGCTGCTTTCGCCCTTCGCGGCGGTGTTCTATCCGCTGGCGGTACTGCCGCACTGGATGCAGGCGGTGGCGCACGCGCTGCCGCCGTCCTACGTCTTCGAGGGCATGCGCGCGCTGCTGGATCATCAGCCCTTTCCCGGGATGCTGCTGCTGCAGGGATCGCTGGTGGCGGCTGCGGAGTTGCTGCTCGCGGCATATTTCTATGGACGCGTGTACCGACACGCGGTGCGCACCGGACTGTTGGCGCGCTACAGCGCAGAAAGCGTGGCCTGATTCCGCGCTGCTAGAGGGAGCCCGCGTACGCCGCCACCGCAATCATGTCGGCGAGCGATAGTTTGGCCGCCACGGGCAGCATCGGCGCGGCCGCGGCCCCTGCTCGGTCCCCGCTCTGAAACGCCACCAGTTGCCGCATCAGATACGTGGGCGAGCGACCCGCCAGCGGCGGAATCAACCCCACCCCCTGCAAGTGCGCGCCGTGGCAGCTGCTGCAGGCCTGGGCGCCGGCGTCTTGTCCGGTCATGGCGATGCGGCGGCCCCGCTTGACGCTTCCGGGTGAAACGAAAGCGGTGTAGCGCATGACATCATCGCGGCGTTCGTGGCGGCTTGGGTCAGGAGACCACTCGATCAGTCGGATCGAGAGCGTAGACCCAACCGACGACCCGCATCCGCGGAATGCGTGCGCGCTCGATCACCGTGACGCGGGGCCGCAACGTCTGCGCAGCAAAGTAGTCGGCGGCGGTGGCCACATCGGCGTCCGAGGCATTCGCCGCCACTTTCCGCATGAGATCGACCGGCCGGTAGGGCCCCCCATGCCAGGCGCTGCCGCGCGCGCCGGACTTCATATCGGCCACTTGCTGAACAATGTAGGCAGCCGGAAGCCCCGCCAGGGACGCGTTCTCGGGCCGGCCTTGCCCGCTGGGCGAATGGCAGTAGCCGCAGGCGAAGGTCGTGGGGGCGCGGCCGCGCAGCACGATGTCGGGCATGGCTGAATGCGACTCTGGGTACCAGTCGGGCGCATAGAACAAATCATTCAACTGCGCCTCGGTGAACTGTCGCTGACTGCCGGACAAGTGCACGGGGGTCACCGGATCGATGGCCGGTTCACCCCCGTCACTCGGTGGATTCAGCGGGAATAGCCAGGTTGGAACGGCGGGCAATTCCATGGAATGAGTTGCCGTGGTCTGGGCCGGCGTTGGCGAGCCCGTGGTCGCGGCGAGGTACAGAAAGGCAAGCGAGGCGATGCCGCGCGGCGACTTGGTGGGTCTAAGCACCGCGGAAGTCTATTTCTTTGCCTTGAGCCGCGTTCGTTTCTTTTTGCCGGTGCCGGAACCGGTGCCGGCCGTCACCGTCGCTGCCCCCGCCGCTGCCCGCTTGCGTACCGTTTGCAGGACTTCGCGCGACAGGGGGGAATCGCCCACCGCTCGCGCCATCATCAAGGCGCCGTACAGAGTGCTGAGCAGCATCAAGGCGGTTTCGCGCGGCTCCTTGGCGCCGCTGAGGCTCAGCGCCTCGCTCAAGATCGCGAGGTTGCTCTCGATCTGCCGCCGAAACTGCGCCTGCACCTCGGGGCTCTTGCGCGCCGCATCCCCCGCCAGGGCCGCCACCGCGCAACCGCTGCTTCTCGCGTCGCGATGCGACTCATGGAGATAAAAATCCACGAATCCGGCAACGTCCGGCTGATCGCCATCCAATAACCGCTCACGCATGGTCTGACCGCTCTCTTCGAGCGCCGACTCCAGCGCCTCGGCCACCAGCGCGTCACGCGAGTCGAAGTGCCGGTAGAAACCGCCGTGCGTCAACTTCAGGTCGCGCATCAAATCCGCCAGGCTGATGCCGTCGACGCCCCGTTCCTTGAATCGAGCGGCCGCCGCCTCCACCAGCCGCGCGTGGGTCAGTGCTTTACTGGCCTTCGAGTGTCCCATGCCCCCGTATAGCACACCGCGGGCCGGCGGTCTGCATCTGGATGATACTTGACATCCAATTTAAGACAGGACTATGCTGGATTACGTACATCATCCACAATATTTCACCAAATGAGAGGTTTTATGGGCACTGCAAGCAACTTGGGTACCGCGCTGATCACCGGCGCCTCCACCGGCATCGGCGCCACCTACGCCGACCGCCTGGCGCGCCGCGGCTACGATTTGATTCTGGTTTCCCGCAATCAGGCCGCCCTCGAGCAGCTGGCGGCACGCTTGACCGCCGACAGCGGCGTGAGCGTTCGCGTGCTGGCGGCGGATCTCACCGTCGGCGCCGAGCTGCGCCGGGTGGAAGCGGTGCTGCGCGACGATCCCAGCATCACCCTGCTCATCAACAATGCGGGAGCCGCGACCCTGGGGGCGCTGGCCACCGCCGACATCGAGCGGCTCGATCGCGAAATTCAGCTGAACATCGTCGCCCCGACCCGCCTGTCGCGCGCCGTACTGCCCGGGTTTATCGCGCGCAACCGCGGTACCCTCATCAACATCGCCTCCGTCATGTCGCAGATGGTGCAGCCGGGCAATTCGGTTTACGGCGGCACCAAGGCCTACCTATTACATTTCAGCGAAGTGCTCGCCGCCGAGCTGCGCGACTCCGCCATCCGCGTGCAGGCCGTGCTGCCGGGCGCCACCGCCACGGCACTGTGGAACGGCTCGGGCGTGGAGTTGAAGGATCTGCCTGCGGAGGTCGTGATGAACGTGAGTGAAATGGTGGACGCGGCCCTGTCGGGCCTCGATCAGGGGGAGGCGATCACTATTCCTTCCTTGCCGGACACCGGCGACTGGCAGCGGCTGGTCAAGGCGCGCGACGACTTACGCCCGAACCTGTCGCGCCAGCACGCGGCTCAGCGCTATGCGGCCGTCCGCGGCGACGAGTTGAATCCCCGAGGAACTTTGCAGTAGACCTAAACGGCGGCGCCTCTTGGTTTCGCGTCCCGCCGGCCGCGGAGTACCAAGAGGCTGCCCAACAGTAGCGTGAGACCACTGGCGGCAGAGGCCGGATCAAGCTCGGGCGCGCCGACCACGCCGGTGACGAGATTGGCCGAATTGCTCCATTGCGCCGTAAATCCCTGGCCGACTGTACTGCCGTTGGGGGCAAACGCTCCGAGTTCTGACAGGACCCACACCGTCTGTCCTGGGTTGAGCGCCACGGTAACACTGGTACTCAACGTGCCGAGCGGGTTGGTAAACGGGTCGCTCGCGTTGTTAGAACCCAGCAAGGTGAAGCCGGTCTGAATGATGCCGTCGTCGACTGGCGTGTTGCCACTGAACGCATCGGCCAACGCAGCATTGTTGTCGAGCGCCGTTGCGCCGGCATTGAACAGTGCGCCGGGAGCCAGCGTGAACACCTCGATGCCGATACTGGTCCCCGATCCGGTCGTCGCCAGCGGATAGCTGCCGTTGATGGTCTGACTATAAGTGACCGTGCCGCCGAAAGTATCTGTTGTGGATGAGGTTCCCGTATAGGTATAGCTCTGCAGGGCGAAGGCCGTTGCTCCCTGTCGAGTCCCGGCGTCGCTCGCTGCGGCTACATTGAGAACGGGAGTGCCCCCCGTCAGCGCGGCACTCGCCGACACCGGTCCGTAACCGGGCAGTGACTGACTGGCCGACGACGCCGTCGATCCAGGATTTCCATCCATCGTGAATTGCACGATCTTGGAAATGCCATCGCAGCCGGAAGTCCCCGCAATACAATCCCGCGAGGTCGCCTCGACGCTGGTTGAAGAGGTAACGAACTGGGCTTGTGCGGCAAACGACCCGGACAGCAGCCCGACGAACAGCAATGTCTTTGATTGATTGTTCATTATTAGTATCCCTACTTGTTCTTATTGATTCGATCGACGCTTGGATTACACACCCAAGGGAGTCCTAGTTGCAAACAATACCTGCATCCTCGAGCACAGGGGAACTCTTATGTCAAACGCAGGGCTCGGTCCTTCGCCGCTCACGGCGCCGGCGATTGCTCCATGTGCACCTTGAATCCCGGCATCCAGCCGTCCTTGCCTTGGAATTCCGTGATCACGTCGTAGGCGTTCGCGCCGCTGCGCTGCCAACGGCTGCGGTACACCTGTGTCTTGCCGTTCTCGACGAAGTTCGTGTCCGGAAACACCAGCGCGTCCTTGTCCGTTGCCACCGGCCCGCGGCTGAAGCCGCCCTCGCTCTCGATGTAAAGGTACTCGATCTGTTGGGCCGATGAATTCCAAAAGTATGTCGATTCGCCTTGGGCGTCGGGCCGTCCCGCACCGCGCAGCGTGTGCACGTCGCGGAGGAACTTGCCGTCATAGATCCAGCTGAAGCAATGTTCGTCGGTGAGTTTGCCGCCGGGGAAGCTGCCCTTCCAGCAGTGTCCGGCGAGAAACGCCAAGGGTTGGTACGGGGTCGGCGGTTCGGCGGCGACGGCGCCCGCCGCCAGGGACGACAGCAGCAGCAGCGATTCGAATGTCTTGCGCATGGGCACTCCTCGAGTTGATCAGTGATGACTTCATTTTTTCTTGGACGGCTTGGGCCGCGGCTCGGCGGCGCGGCCGGGTTGCGCCGCCGGCGCGCGCTGCAATCCATCGACGTAGCGCCGCAGCTGGCGGACGGAGGCATCGAAGTAAGCCACGTCGCGAAAGGTGCGTGCCTGCATGACCCCGCCTTCCATGGTGGTCAATACGAATTGGGCGAGCTCGCGCCGCTCCGCGGCGTCGGCAACATGAAGCTTGGCCGCTTGCAGGCATTCATCGATGGCCTCGATCCACGCGCTGAAATTCTTCGCCAGCCGCTCGCGCACCGGTTGGTCGGGTTCGTGCAATTCCAGCGCGAGGCTGCCGATCGGGCAGCCGTAGAAACAATCGGTGTCCACCAGCGAGCGGCGATAGCGGGCGAGCAGCGCAAAAATACGATCGATCGGGTCGTCCACTCCGGCCCACGCGGGGTCGAGCAGCATCGGGCGGATGCCGCCGTGGTACAGGTCCAAGACCGCCGCCAGCAGGTCGGTTTTACTCGGGAAAAAGTGATACAGGCTGCCGCTGTTGACCTTGGCCGTCTGCAGCACGTCCGCAATGCTGGTGGAGTTGTAGCCCTTCTCCCAGAACAGCTGCATGGCGGTCAGGACGAGTCGGGTGCGGGTATCCGTGGGGTCCATGGTATGACTTGATTGATTGTTCAACTCACTCTACGCCGGCGACCGAGGCTGCGTCAACCCGTGCCGCAGTTCCCGGCATCGAACTTTCGGTTCTGTTAGCGTTCTTAAGTCTGGGCTGATGGTTCTCCTTGGACCGCATGAGAAACACGTACAAAGCACTAGGTCTATTGCTGCTGCTGCTGACGGCGCAGCAGGGTGCTGTCAATCATGAGCTCAGCCATTTCTCCAGTCCGGGCCGTGCGCAGCTCAAGGTCAGTTCGGGCGGCGTGGTGGATACCACCTGCGCCCTCTGTCCGGCGTTTGCGCAGGCCGTCAGTCCGACCTTTAGTCATTCGTTTGATATCCCCCTGCTGGTTCGCGTCGTATCGCAGCTGCTTCCCGAGCCGCGCTGCGCGGTCGCGGATTCCAGTGTTCCGCGGCCGCGCAGCCGCGGTCCTCCCTCCCTGAGCTGAAAACCAAGCCTTGCGTTGGGCCGCCCGAGTCATCGGCTGCGGCTCCATTCATTCAGCTATTGCGGAGTCATCCGATGTCCAAATTCAATTCCCTGGTCGCAGCGTCCAGCGCTGCGGCCGCCCTTGTTATTCTCATTCATTCACCCGCCGCGGCGGCCGACGACGACGCAGTCGAGTCGGTCGCTCCGGCCGAAGAGCTCTCCACCCTGCCGGCAGTCGTGGTGACTGCTCAGCATTTGGATGAGGGCCGTTCGCGCATTCAGACCCAGACCGGCGCCTCCACCTACACCATCGATGCCGCCGCCGTCGCGGCCACGCCGGGCGGCGACAACACGCTGCTCAATCAAGTGATCATGCAGGCACCCGAGGTGGCGCAAGATTCCTTCGGCCAATTCCATGTCCGCGGCGAGCACAACGGACTGCAATACCGCATCAACGGCGTGATTCTGCCCGAAGGCATCAGTGTCTTCGGGCAGTCCTTGGACCCGCGGCTGATCTCATCGATGAGCCTGATCACCGGCGCGCTGCCGGCGGAATACGGCCTGCGCACGGCCGGCATCATCGACATCACCACCAAGAGCGGCATTCAAATTCCGGGCGGTGCGCTCTCGCTCTACGGCGGCAGCCACGGCCAGGTGCAGCCCAGCTTCAACTACGGCGGCGGCTCGGGGCAGTACAGTTACTTCGTCTCGGGAGACTTCTTGCGCAACGATCTCGGGATCGAATCGCCGGACGGCAGCACCAATCCCATCCATGATCACACCACGCAGTACCACGGCTTCGGCTACTTCGAAGACATCCTGAATTCTGAGAACCGCGTGGCCCTGATGCTCGGCAGCTCGGTCGGCAAGTTCCAGATTCCGAACCAGTATGGCCTGCAGCCCTCCTTGGGCCTGACCGTCGACGGCGAAACGCTGTACCCCAGCCAGAATCTGAATGAGAATCAGCGTGAGGTCACACAGTTCGGCGCGCTCAGCTGGCAGCATTCCGCCGGCCGCCTGGACGTTCAAACCTCCTTCGTGGCCCGCTATTCCAGCCTGACCTTCACTCCCGACTCTCTCGGCGATCTGTTGTTCACCGGCATCGCGCAAGACGCCTTCAAACAGAATGTCGCCTACGCCCTGCAGAGCGACGGCGCATTCCAACTGAATGATGCCCACACGATTCGGGCCGGGCTGTTCCTGCAGACCGATCATTCCATCAGCGAGACCAGTTCCCAGGTGCTGCTCACCGATGACGGCGGTACTCCCTTGAACGACGTGCCGGTGTCCATTGTGGACAACGGCGCCAAGACCGAGTGGATCGAGAGTACCTATCTGCAGGATGAATGGAAGGTCGTGCCCGCGCTCACGGTCAACTACGGCCTGCGCTTCGATCGATTCACTGCCTACACCGGGGCCAGTCAGACCAGCCCGCGCGTGAATATCGTCTGGCAGGCGTTGCCGGACACGACTGTGCACACGGGCTACTCGCGCTACATGTCGCCGCCGCCCTTTGAATTGGTCGGCAGCAAGGACATCGCGCTGTTTCAGAACACCACCTCGCCGCCGGCGTCGCCCGGCGCGGCTGCGCCGCTTCCCGAACGGGCCAACTACTACGACCTGGGCGTGCAGCAGAGGATCACCCATGAGTTCACCGTCGGGGTGGACAGCTACTACAAGCAGTCGGTCAATCTCATCGATGAGGGCCAGTTCGGCGCACCCATCATTCTCACCCCCTTCAACTACCGCTACGGCAAGCAGTACGGCGCCGAACTGACCTTGAACTACACCACGCGCGAACTGACGGCGTACCTCAATCTGGCGGCGCAAAGCGCCAAGGGCAAGCAGATCGATTCGGCGCAATTCAATTTCGCGCCCGAAGATCTGGCCTACATCGCCAACAACTACATTCATCTGGATCATGAGCAGCAGAAGACGGCGTCGGGCGGCGTTTCCTATCTCTGGCACGACACGCGTTTCAGCGCCGATTTTCTCGTGGGTTCCGGCCTGCGCGCCGATCTCGATCTGCCTCCGGGCCAGACCACGCCCTACGGCGGCGCCGGCATTCCCAACGGCGCGCATCTGCCCTACTACACCCAGGTCAACACCGGCCTCACGCACATCTTCACGATTCCCGGTGCGGACACGCTGACGGCGCGCTTCGATGTGATCAATCTCTTCGACCGGGAATATCAAATCCGCAACGGCACGGGCGTCGGCGTCGGTGCATCGCAGTATGGCCCGCGGCGCGGCCTGTTCTTCGGTCTGTCGAAGTCGCTGGGATCTTGAATAACGCGGCCCTGACGCCCGGCTGATGGGCCGGCGGTCGGGGCTCGCAGCGCGTCAACGTGCACCGTCGGTTTTCGCGCGGCATCGACGTCACTTCAACATTTGTAGTTGCAATTCTTCTCGCAAGTCAATTCCCGGCCGCCGGGAATTTTTCGCGCTCTCCCTGTCGCAGATTCAGGACGTCGCTGAAGTGCATCACGTCGACAGCAAAAAAAGCGGCGCGTATATCGGTTGCCTCTGAAACATTGATGCCGGCACTCGACAAAAGCTCAAGGGAGACTACTCGTGCAACACAAGCTCATCATCGGCTCGATCACCCTCATAGGTTTTCTCACCGCGGCGCTCGCCGCGGCATCCAGCGCCCAGCCCACCGATCCCGGCGTGCGGCGTGCAGCCACGGACAACGGACCGCCCAAACCTCTGGCAGGCCTCGGTCAGGATGAGATGAATTTTTTCTTGGACGGCGTGGCACGCTTTAATTTCATCGAGGTGGTGAGCGGCGGCAATCCGCAGCAGGGCACGGGCAATGGCCTCGGTCCGCGCTTCAACTCGAATCAATGCGCCTCCTGCCACCTGCAGCCCACGGTCGGCGGCAGCAGTCCGCCGCAAAATCCCCTGATCGCGGTCGCGGCGGCGGACGGCGCGGCCAACGAGGTGCCTTGGTTCAACGCGCCCAACGGCCCGATTCGCGAGGCGCGCTTCGTGCAGTCGAACGGCGTCAAGGATGGCGGCGTGCACAATTTGTTCGTGGTCACCGGCCGCAGCGATGCGGGCACATGCAATCTCACCCAGCCCAACTTTCTGCCCGCCGGCAATCCGTTGACCGGCCAGGGCGGCAACCGCAACGTCGTGTTCCGAATTCCGACGCCCACCTTCGGCGATGGACTCATCGAGGCCATTCCCGATTCTGAGATTCTTGCCAACGCGAAAGCCAACGCCGCTCCGAAGAGCCAGGCCGGCGTGCGCGGCCATGCCAACGCCATTCTCGGCGGCAATACCAACTTGAGCGCCAATGACGGCACCATCACGCGCTTCGGCTGGAAGGCGCAGAACAAGTCGTTGCTGATGTTTTCCGGCGAGGCCTACAACGTGGAGATGGGCGTCTCGAACCAGCTCTTTCCCCAGGAGCGGGACGAGACGCCCGCCTGCCGCACCTACGCGAGCACGCCCGAGGATACCGAGAACATGCCGGTGACCATCAGCGGAAACTCCATGGCCGTGCTGTCGGACATCGAGGCCTTCGCGAACTTCATGCGCATGCTGGCGCCGCCGGCGCCGGCGCCGAGCACTCCCTCGACCCTGAACGGCCGCGCCGAGTTCGTCCAGGTGGGCTGCGCGCTGTGCCACACGCCGGCCTTCACCACCGGGCGCGCCGTTGCCAGCGGTTCCGCCACCACCAATCCCAGCCCGGCGCTGTCCTATCAGCAGGTCAATCTATTCTCCGACTTGCTGGTGCACCACATGGGCGAGACTCTGGCCGACGGCATCACCCAGGGCGCCGCCGGACCCGATGAATTCCGCACGGCGCCGTTGTGGGGAGTCGGGCAGCGGGTGTTCTTTTTGCACGACGGCCGCACACGCGACCTGGTGCAGGCCATCGAGGCGCATAGCAGCGACGGCAGCGAGGCGAACGCGGTGGTTCAGCGCTTCAACAGCTTGAGCGCCAGTCAGCGGCAGGATGTGCTGAATTTCCTCAGATCGCTGTAGCGCTATTCGAGGCAGACGACGAGTTTGGCGGAGTGGGTGCGCCAATTGATGGGAATGACGTAGGAGCGGCTATGCGGTGCGGTGACCTTGTCCACGTCGTGGGCAATGATCACCGGCACCGAGATGACGAAATTCTTGCCGAAGTCCCGGCGTGCGTTGCCGGAGATGGTGTTCGCCACTTCGCCGACCAGATCCTTGATGTTCTCGTCGCTGGTATCGGTTTCCTGCATGCGCATCAGCAGCACCGTGAGCATGCCGCGCGGCGCCGTAAAGTAGACCACGCCCTTGCGGGCGCCCGAAATGCCGATGACGCCGGTGTATTCGTACGCGCCCGGGTTGCCGTCCGTCACGAGATAGGGCGATCCGACCGTAGCCGATTGCTGCGCGGAGATTTCAAAGTAGTTCGTGGCCCCCTCGATGAACGTGCGGATCTCGGCTTCCTTGAGCATCAGGCCTCCGACAACAACTCTTCCAATGCGTCATTGAGCTGACGATCGGTGAAGGGTTTGCACAGAAAGCCGTTCGCGCCTTTTTCGATGGCGTCCACCGCCGTCGCCTTGTCCGCGAGCGCGGACACCACCAGGATCAACACCTTGGAATTGATCGCCACCAATTCCTGCACGCACTCCACCCCGTCCATCTCCGGCATGGTCAGGTCCATGGTCACGACGTCGGGCTGCGTGCGGCGAAACAGATCCACCGCCTCCCGGCCGTTGCTGGCGGCGCCGACCACCTCCAGGCGGGCGATCTGCTGCGAGCGCTCGATCCGGCGCCGGATGATGTTTGAATCATCGACGATCATGAGCTTCAACGGGCCCTTCAGTTCGACATCCATATAGGTCACGCCGCCTCAGTGTCGTCGGCGCGCTTGACCGCGTGCGGCAGCGTCATGGTCAACCGCGTGAATTTGCCGGCGCTGGTCGCGACCGACACCTTGCCGCCCATCTGATTGGTCAGATCGGCGATGAGGTTCATGCCCACGCCGCGTCCCGCATCCTTGGTGACGGTCTCCAGGGTGGAGAATCCCGCATGGAACAGCAATGAGAATACCTGCTTGGTATCCAGGGTCTGCGCCTTCTCCGGCGTGATAAAGCCCTTCTTCAGCGCGGCCTCCTTGATTCGGTCGGTGGACAGGCCCTGGCCGTCGTCCTCGACGATGAGCTTGTAGCCGCCGTCGCCCAGATCCTGGAAGGTCAGCCGCACCATGCCCTGCGGCGGCTTGCCCGCGCTCGAGCGGGCGGCCGGCGCCTCGATGCCGTGCACGAGCGCATTGCGCACGGCCTGCACCGCAATGTCTTTGACGGCGCGCCGGTACTCGTCGGGTATCATGTCGAAGCCGACGCACTTCAGCGATGCCTCCTTGTTGTTTTCGCGGGCAACGCGCGCCGCCAGCTGCTGCAGCGTGGCCGCAAGCCCGGCATCGGCCGTGCCGCCGGCCGGCTGCTGTTGCTTCGGTTTCTCTTCGTTCAGCACCGCGGTGGCGGTATGCGCGACATCGTGGGTGCCGATCTGCAGCCGCGACAGCCGCGACACCAGATCGCTGACCGACTGCAGATGCGTCAGCAGGTCGTCGAGCTTGATCACCAGCGGCAGGAAGTCGTTCCCCGACAGGCTCTGCTTGTCCCGCAGCGCCTTCAAGTCCTCCTCGAAGGCATGCGCGCGGGTTTCGATCGAAGACATCCCCAACGCGGCGGACTCGCCCTTGACCGAGTGGACTTGCCGGAACAGGGTGTCGAGCTTCTTGCGGAACACGCCCTCCTCGCGGGTCGGCTCGCGCAACACCGCGTTGATCATCTTCATCGCGGCGTTGGAATCATTCAGGAATGAGGTCAGCTGCGCCGGGTCGATGTGCAGAATGCCCAGCAAGGTGTCCACCTGGCCCTGCGCCTGGTTCTGCGAGGTTTGCAGCTCCCGCGCCAGGTCCACCCGGGCGCTCACGTCGGATACCGATACCAGCACATGGGTCATCTCGCCGTCGACCCGCACCCGGTGGAAATCGAACTGCAGGTAGCGGGTGTCGAACTTACCGCTGCCGCCGTCGAGATGAACTTCGACTTCTCCGAGGGGGTTGATGCTTTTGACCAGCTTTTCGTTGGTGCGGTCGGACCAGAGGATCTTGACGAACTTCACCGCCGTCGCCAGCGTCTTCTCCGACACGATGTTCTTGAGCAGGCTCTCGAAGGCCAGGCCGGTGAAGTCCTTGCGCTGAAACAGCGTTTCCAGCGCGCCGGAATAGGCGGAACCGATCATCAGATTGTGGTCGAGCAGGAACAGTCCGTCCTTCACCGTGCGCAGGATGTCGGTGGTCTGCTGCCGCGCCTGCCGCAAGCTGCTTTCCTGCCGTTGCCGCGCGCTCAGCAGCACGGTGACCAGCGCCACCAGCGCGATCGCGATCACCAGGCCCGACAGCATCACCAGCCGCAGCTCGGTGGCGGAACGCAGATTGGTGGACTGCAGTTCGGCCGCGATGGCCGTGAATTCAGTGTCCAGCAGCGGCAGAGTGTGGCGGCTGGTGCGCAGCGCCGCCGTGACGTCGCGCTCCAGATCGCGGCCGCTGTCGTTCAAGTTGGTGCCGGTGGCCTCGTTGTCCTGATACGGCACGCCGTGGTACGACAACAGCGGGTTCAACACCACCAGTTCTCTTGCCCAGGTATCGAGCAGCATCGCCGCATGCTTGCCGGCGATCGGTGCGCCGGTCGCACCCGTATCGGCCGTCAGCGCGAAATAGCTCACCGGCCGGGGCTTGGTCATCTCACGCAAGGCGGTATCGAGCTGCCCGCTCGAGGCGCGCAGCTCATCCAAGGATTCCTGAATGTATCCGCGCGAGCCGAGGCGGTCGTGCACCGACTCCAACGAGGCGCGGATCAGGGTCGGATGTCGCTGCTGCTCGCCCAACAGCTTCAGGGCCGTCGAACTCTCCGCCACCTCGCTGGCGAGTTCGAGTCCCGGCACGAGCACCACGGCGACGAAACTCATGCCGAGGATGACCACGAGCACCAGCAGGCCGGCCGGAGTCAGGACCGTGCCCAGGGCCTTGGTTAGACGAGAAATCATGAATTACTCACTCCCATATGAACAGCGCCGTCGACGGAGGTGCGGATCGGCGCGCTGACTGCGCTCAAGTCTTCGAGAAACAGGGTGGCCGTGGGATACCGGTCGCCGGGCTCCTTGGCCATGAGGCGATCGATGATCGGCTGGTAGCGCAGAACATGCCGCGGCAGACGCGGCACGGGCGCCGAGCGGTGACCGTTGAATATTTCGCTCAAGGTGTTGCCGACATAGGGCAGCGTGCCGGTGAGCATCTCGTACAGCACCACGCCCAGGCTGTACAGATCGCCGCGGCCGTCGGGGTCGCGGTTGGCGATCTGTTCGGGGCACACGTAGTAGGGAGTGCCCGTGCACAGATCCGATCGCGACAAATCGCTGGGTTCGAGCTGCAGAGCCGCCGACCCGAAGTCGATCAGGATCACGCGGTTGTCGTCCGTCAACATCAAATTCGAGGGCTTCAGGTCGCGATGCACCACATGCGCCGCGTGCAGCACCTGCAGCGCCTCGCCGATCTGCCGCGCGTAGTTGATCGCATCGGCCTCGCTCACCGGGTTCTTCAGACGTTCGCGCAGGCTGCCGCACGGGAAGTATTCGAGCGCGAGGAACAAGTAGTCATCGGTGATGCCGAAATCCAGCACATCGGCGATGGAGCGGTGGTTCAGCGACGACAGGATCTGGCACTCGCGCACGAAGCGCTGGCGGTCGGCCTCGGAAACCACGTAGCGGCCCTTCAGCATCTGCACTTTGAGCGCGACCGGCTGCGCCAATTCATTGTTGCGGGCCAGGTAGACGGCCGCCGAGGTCGACTCGGCGATGGTCTTCATCACCTTGTAGCCGGCAATCTGCTGCTGCCGCCACGGATCGACCGGCGCGGCGCTGGTCGCAGCGCCGGCGGTGCCCGCAGCGCCGGGAGCGGCCGCGGGTTCGGCCAGCGGCCGCAGCACCTCGGTCAACTCGCCGATCTTGACCGCATGAATGGGCCAGTAGTCGTTGGCGCCCAGTTTGATGGTGCGTGCGGCATTGCGCTCATTGCCGCCGCGGGCAAAGATGAATATGGGCAGATTCGGCGCGAGGCCGCGCGCGCGCGTGAGCCGCACCAGGGGATCCAAGGCGTCCTCGCGCACACTGAATTCGACGATGAGCAGCAGCGCAATATAGCCGCCCAGCCGCTCCTGGGTGAGGGCATCGAAACTCGCCGTATTGATGCAATCGGCATCGAGCTTCGGAAACGCCCGCCGTACCAAGGAGGCGAGGCGCAGCCGCAGTTCCAAGTCATCGTGCACCACCAGACAGCGGCCGACCGCGCGCTTGCTGACGGGCATGGGCTCCATTCGATCGGTGTGTTCAGTAGGATTATTCATCGGGACGTTCATGCTATTTCGACATTCGAAACGCGATGCGCAGCTTGGTGCTGACGGCCACCGGCTTGCCGCCCACCACGGTCGGCTTGTAGCGCAGGCGCGATATGGCTCGCGTGGCGGCAGAGTCGAATACCCCCGCCGGGTTTGAATTCATCACTTTGACCTTGCTGACCTTGCCGTCCGCGCCGATCACGTAGCTGAGATCAACCCAGCCCTCGATGTTCTTGCGCAGCGCTGTATCCGGATAATCGAGTTCGATTTGCTTGAGGCGGGTCAGCGTGGCTTCCGTCACGTCCAGCGTGCCGGCGTTCGCCTGCTTCAACACGGCCAGGCGCTCATTGAGCGAGTTCAGATCGGCGTTGGCGCCAAGGCCGGAGGCGAGCTGCAGCAACACTTCCGCCCGGGCCTGTTGTCCGGTGTCGATCGCCGCACGGGCTTGCTCGAGAATCTGCTGCTGCAGCGCGCCGGATAGGCGCGGCAGCGCGCTGTTCTTCGGATCCGCGGCGCGCAGCTGATTGACGTAGTACAGCGCGCTGTCATTGTCGGGTTCGGTCAATTTTCCCTGCGTCAGGCGCGCCTGCGCGAGATCCAGGTACTGGGGCTGTTCGGGCGCCGGGGCGGCTTGCGATGCACGCGCGGCATTCAAGTCGCGCTGCAGGCTCGCCACGCCGGCCGCCGGATAACCCAGGCCGCGCAGGTCGTTCAGCAGCCGGTCGGCGTCGGGTAAGTGCCGCTGTTCGATGTCGGTGTGCACCGTCTGCGCCAGGCGTTTGTAGATCTCCTGAATTTGCGGCTGCAGCGCGGCGGTGCCGGCGCCCGCGGCGCGGGCCTGCGCGAGGTAGTAGGCGGCGCTGTCGTTGCGCGGTTCCAGCACCTTGTCCTGCTGCAGCCGCGCGTCGATCAGCTTCACGAAGCCCGCCACGTCCGATTCTTCGTGGCGCCGCCGCAGCTCTTCGCGCAGCTGTGCGAGTTTGGCATTGCTCAGGGACTTGCTGCGGGCGGCCTCGTCGATCAACTGCGTGGCGCGGTCGAAGTTCTGAGCGTTGATGGCCGCCAATATCTGTGCCGGGCCCAACTCGGCCCGCAGGGCGGCAATGTGTTCGTCGAGCAGCGCCAAGCGGCTGTCGTTGGGGTTTATGCTGCGGGCGGTTTCCAGCGACTGCAGCGCGACGTCAAATTTGCGTTCGTCCAATGCGGATTGCACCCGCGCGAACAGAATCTCGGCGAGGCGCTGCAGGCCCTGCTGCGCTTCGCCGTTTTGTGGAGCGAGCAACAGCGCGCTGCGATACAGGGTGAGCGCGCTGCCGTCCGCCGGATCGATGAAGTGCCGGTCCGTCATCGCCTGCCGTGCTTTTTCGATCAAGAGATCGACTTTCTCGTCGGCGGCCGGGGACGGGACGGCGGCGGCTGGCGGCAGCGTCGGCGCCGGCTGCGCGCTCGCCGTCGGCGGTGCTTGCACCGGCGGGGCGCCATGCCGCGTGGCCAAGTAGGCTGCCGCGCCGGCTACGGCCACGGCCACGGCCACGGCCAGGATGACGGCGGCGGGAATCAGGGGAAATTTCTTGGCGGCCGAGGGCAGGCTGGGCGCGCCGGCGGCAGAGTCACCGAGCAAGGCCATGCGCGCGTTGACTTCTTCGTGCGCGTTCTCGACGGCCTGGCTCAATTTGTCGGATTGGATCGGCACGGCCACCAGCGCGACGACCTGCCGCAGTGCTATCGGGCCGGTCCAGGAATGCGCGCTGCCCACATCGTCGAGCACGACCACCGCGAAGCGCGGCGAATGCAATTGCATGCGCGACAGGCTGGCCGGGGCATCGGCGCGGCCGCGCGCATCCAACAACACAATGGCGGGCTGGCCCGGCGTGGTGGCGGTGATCAATTCATCGAGGCTGTCGACCTGTTTGAGGATCAAGTCCGCGCTGAGATGCGAACCGATCTGCGGCCACAGTAAATCGTCGCCGGTGACGAGCAGCACGGAGAGCTTGGCTCGCTTGGGGGCGGGCGCTGACTTACGTGCCGCGGGTTCCGTCGCCGCGACCTCAATTTTCTTCGTTGCGCTCTGCACCGATACCCTCCGACAATCTCGTGCAGCCAATTTGCTGCACCGCAATTTCGACGTTCTGGCCGCGTCGAACCATCGTCTCGCGGCGCATGCAAGATCCTCATGGAAATAGGGATTTCGCGAGACGGCTTGGGTCACATTTTGGATGCGGTCGGTGACCAATCACCGGTCGGCGCCGGGCGCGAATTCCTCAAGATGAGAACCACTTCGCACATCGCCCCGCTGCCCCCCAACCGGACCGCTGGCAAACCCTTCCTTGGGGTTGGCGCGCAAGGTCTATATGATCGTCACCCACGCCATCTATTAATAAAGAAAGGGCCCATTCACGATGCCAGTCCCCAGCCGACGGCTTGTTGCCGCGACTCTTGTTGTTGCCTTCAGTCTGTCCGTCCCCGCAGCCCGGGCGGCCCATGCCGCCCAAACCGCGGCCGCCGCCCGCGTCGAGGTTGACGCCCGTGACGCGCCGCGCGGCATTCAGCGCGTGCATCTGGTGGTGCCGGTCAGGCCCGGCAAACTCACCCTGATCTACCCCAAATGGCTGCCCGGCGACCATGCCCCCGATGGCCCGGTCGCGGGCATATCCGGCCTCAAGTTTTCGAGCAAGGGACAGACCATCGCCTGGCAGCGGGATGCCGTGGAAATGTACGCCTTCCATCTCACCATTCCCTCCGGCGACGACACCCTCGACGTGGTGTTCGAAGTGGATGCCGTAGCGGGCGCCACCGACAACAACGCGCTGCGCCTGAGCACCGAGTCGCTGTCGCTCATTCTGTGGAATGAATTGGTCCTCTATCCCGCGGGCGGGCGGTTGGATGACTTACAGTATTCGGCCAGCCTGCGGCTGCCCACGGGCTGGGATGTCGGCACGGCACTGACGCGGGTCGGAAGCGCGGCGGATACCACCCAGTTTGCCGCCGTGTCGCTCACCACCTTGATCGATTCGCCCGTGCTCTCCGGCCGCCATTTCAAGACCGTGGAGCTCGGCGGCACACCCGCCGTGTACCTGCATCTCGCCGCCGACAGCGACGCGGCGCTCGCGATCCCTGAGGCCACCACCGCGCATTTTCGCAAGCTGGTGCAGGAAGCGGCCGCGCTGTTCGGCGCGACCCACTACAACGAGTATCACTTCCTGTGGACCTTGAGCGATCAGATCGGCTTCGAGGGCATCGAGCATCATCAGTCGAGCGACAATCGCAGCAGCGAGCGCTCGCTCATCGACGACGACCTGCGCCACAGCGCCGCCATCTACGAGCTGCTGCCGCACGAATACACTCATTCCTGGAACGGCAAGTACCGCCGGCCCATCGGGCTTGCCACCGGCAACTATGATTCGCCCATGCGCGGCGAACTGCTGTGGGTGTACGAAGGACTCACCGAGTACATCGGCATGGTGTTGAGCGCCCGCAGCGGCCTGGCGAGTCCAGCGGATGCACGCGACGCCTGGGCACAGGCGGCGGCCTGGCTGCAAACGCGCAAGGGGCGCGACTGGCGCCCGCTCGCCGACACCGCAGTCGGCGCGCAATTCGGCTACACCCAGGCCCAGGGCTGGCGCGGCCGAACGCGCGCCACGGATTTCTACACCGAATCCGCCATGCTCTGGCTGGAGGCGGATACCCTGATCCGCAGCACCACCCACGGCGCCAAGAGCCTCGACGATTTTTGCCGACTGTTCTATGGACCGCCGAGCACGGCCCCCAAACTGATCCCCTATGATTTCAACGACGTGGTGAAAGCGCTCAATAGCGTGATGCCCTACGATTGGCGCGGCTTCTGGACCGAGCGCCTCGACCGAGTACGCCCAGAGGCGCCGCTCGAAGGACTCACCGCCGGCGGTTGGCGGCTGGCGTTCGATGCCGAGCCGACCGCCGTCGAAAAAGGCGATGCCGCCGCCGAAAAGATCACCAACTTGTACTACTCGCTCGGCATCCGGCTCAAGGATGAGGGAGCGTCCATCGTCGACGTCGTGCCCGGCACGCCGGCGGATGCGGCGGGCCTCGCGCCCGACTCCAATCTGATTGCCGTCAATGGCCGCAAGTTTTCCAAGGACGTGCTGGAGGATGCGCTCAAGGCGGGCGGCGATGCGCCGCGCAGCATCAACCTATTGATCCAGAAGGATGACACCTACAAATCGGTGGAGCTGAGCTATGCGGGGCATGCGCGACATCCGCGGCTGGAACGCGATGCGGCGGTCCCTGATTTACTGACGCCGATCTTGAGTCCGCGCAGTGGGAGTTAGGGACAGCCTTAACGCGGTGACTCGCTAACGCCGGCCGCTGGTGATTTTGCAGTGGCTGCTCGCGCCGTGCTCATCTTTGGCACAATGCAGCCGGGATTCGTCACTCTGAATCAGAGACCTTCGCGCGGCATTGCCCTTAAGTGTTTTGGCGCTTTCACAGCAGTTCTCAGCGCTCGCATTTCATAACACTCCATACCAATATCGATCGCACTGTACGTTCATTGGTGGCAATGGACCGCGGGAATCGGGGATGTCTGCGCTCGATGAAAACACCGACTGATCCCGCAAAGTTTTGATTTGCCAATGTCAGTGATTTCCTGCCGCAAGAGTGTCAAAGGCAAATGATCCACGATACCCGCAAGCTATCCAGCCACACCCATCACATCATCATGGTCCTTGTCACCTCCTTTTCGTCACACGCCGAACGTCTTCAGCTAGGTCTGGATCATTCGCCAGCTCCTCCAACGTAGCCTTCGCTCGTGGGTCATCGATGCGTGCGAGCGCATCAACAAACAGCGCTCGGTTCCTCCCCTTTCGCCTGTCACATGCCAACCTTATTAGTTGCTCCAAGACACTGACGTCAGCCGCAGCAGCGATCGCCACGTGCAGCGACCATTGCATCCCGTTCGCTGTGAGATCCGTCTCGGCCAGGTAACGGTTGACCAACTCGTCCCATCGCGAACGCGACTCGGGGACCGCCAAGGCTCTTACAATTCCCTCGCGAACTCGAGGTGGATAAGGGCGATCCAGATGCGCGAACAAAATCGGCAGGAGCTGTGGATAAGGTGTCTTTGTGTTTACAAGGTCCCATACCGACGAGACTTGAGCACCTGCATCACGCAAGTCTTGAACTAACGGAGCCTCTGCCTTTTCATTTTCCGCGACCCGACGCCGAACAGCCTCGTCACGCTCGCTCCTCCGCCCGAGGTAATTCGGGTCGGTATTGAGCCGAGCCATCAACTCCGCAGCCCTTACCTCTTTTTTCATGGGATAAACAACAAATTTATTGTGCCCGAAGAAATTGCCTCCTGCAGTGGCCCGGACAGAATGGTAGTCGGCCTCACGTACAGATCAAATCGCAGCACATTATCAAGTGAGTACTGTGTGAAATCGCGAAGCTGCTGAGTGTAGCTCAAGTAGTTAACGTTCTTTACCTCGCTCAACGCGTCGTCGAGCAATCCATCTGGAACACGCGTACGTCCCGCGATATCAATCGCCGTCTTTGGGCCAATGTTATACGCCCCTCGGACCGCCGCCTCGCCGGCTTGTCCGGCGCGTACTGCAGCCAGCCCACCCCTTGCAACACCGCTTTCTACACTACCAAATGGTATCGCGCCGAGTGCAGCAAGGGCAAAATGTCCACCCCCGCATCCGTAGTATATGCAATTTAGAAGCGACCACCCCGGGGCCAGATTCCACCAGTTGAAGCCCGATGAGATCCTGGCGTACACGTTTATCTGATCCAACTCGTTTGGAGATTGTGATCGCGTGGTAGTAACTCGAAGATCTCTAACTTGATCGGGATCTACGCCTGCCGTGGACGCAATAGCACTCACCGTAAACGGGCTGTAGAACTGTTGAGCTATGCCGTAGGACGACCTAGATGCTTGCACAACTATTTGGGGTACTGTGTCGATTGGGTTGTCCGAGGCCAACGAAACCGTACCATTGACCGATTGAAAACCAGGTGCGCCCTGTAAAGAACTCGACAGGTTTAGGCCATGGGACTCCGCCAATTTTTGGTTCGGAGTGAGTGTTGGCCCGTCACCAAACCAGCCGAACAGTTCCCCCAAGTCAAACAAGGCAACTCCAACTGACGCCACATCAGCGATAGGATTTTCCGGACCACCAAGAGACCCGTTTACGGTAATTGGATCCAGGTCGAACCCAGTGGGGTCCGTGAAACTCAAGGGGCTATTATTAACGTAGCTATATCGATTGAAGCTCTGCGTATTGCCTGGATCGGTGACATGCGGATCCGGCGACAGAAACATGCTTCCGCTCGGCACGTATATGCGACCGTTCATGTTCACCAGCCCAAGGCCAGCATTGTCTATGCCTTCGTGCCCGGTAAATTCGTGCCGCGAAATAGTCGCCATCGTGGCCTGTTCCGCCCCAGTATTTTCATTCCATCCTAACGCAGAAAATTTCTCCTTCACCTGAAGAGCGCCCGTCTGATTGGTAATAGCGGCGCTGCTTCCCAGATGGTCCTTGGCAATGTAGTACGTCGAGTTTGTGCCGCTGCTTGTGCGTGTATAAACAACTGTATTGTTACCCGCGGGAATGTAGTGTCGGTACGACGTGCCGCTCGAATTGCTCATTTTCTCTAGCAATCCGCCGACGTAGATAGTGGTTTCAATGGCGCCGCTGTAGCTAGCGATCTGTTTGTAGCGTTGATGATCGGCGGCGTAGCTAAACTGACTGTAACTCGTGCCTGCGCTAAGATCACTAGGTTGGTTGAAACTGGTCCATGTGTATGTTCCCACATTAGACCCGTTGATTGTAAACGTGGTCATGTTGCCGTTTGCGTCGTAGCAGAATGACGAAGTATAGGCACCCTGCGTCCCGCTGCGTACGGCATGCGGCTGGGCGTGATCCGCGTAGTAGGTACAGCCCGATTGTGGGGTAGTATAATTTTCTGTATTCGCCGTTGCGCCGTACGCCTCCCATGTCGCGATGCGTCCAATTGCGTCATAGGTCATTTGGGTACTGGTATCCCCCACGGTGTGGTCGAGTCGATAAAGCTTATCCGGATACACGTTCTCCGTGACGACGGGGGTGTTGTTGTCCTGTCGCTGGGTCAAGTTGCCCATGACATCGAAGAGATAAGAATTATTTTGCACTCCCGACCCGCCGTTGAGCCCGGCTTGGATGCTATTGGGCCAACCGGTGAAGGCATCTAATGCGTGAGTGACGACGACATTGTTACCGAGCGTTTCTTGCGTGTATTGGCCGAGCGGATTCATCGCATTGGCGGTCCAGTAGTGCGTTCCGGCCGTTACGTCCGAGATTTGCTGTAAAATGCCGTTTTGATAGGCATATTGAAGCTTCATTTGGTACCCAGCAGTGCTAACAGGGTATTGCAGCGTGTCGACCAGCCCTGTCGTTGCGCTGTACGTAAGCGTGTACGTGTACGCCGCATCTCCAGGGATAGTGATTTGATCGGTCGATAGGCGCGTCTTACTGTCATAGCCGTAGGCTTCCGCATATGTTCCCGCGGTACTTACGGCACTGACGCTTTGCAGCTTACCGATATTGAAACTGGTCGCCGCATTCCCCCAAGTCCACGTTGTCGTTAGATCGGGCTCGGTGCGAATATGCGGTCTCGAAATAGCATCATAGGTAATCGAAACATTTTGACTCTTCGCATCAGAGTAGGCAATCAGTTCGCCCAACGCATCATAGGTATTGGATAGCGCGCCTAGGTCGGCGTCCAGCAAGGTCACTTGGAACGCACTTACGCCGTATTTATACGTCGCGGAAAATAGATGATTTGCCGGACTCGCACTATCGACGACGGACAAAAGCGATCCGAAGGCGTCATATGTGAAGGTTTGGTAATAGCCCGTCTGGTCCATCGACTTTGCCATGTTCCCAGTAACGAGGTTTACCTTAGTGGTGACCCGCCCCGATGGATCCGCGGTAGTGGGTGGATCGGTGACTGTGGTTGTACGTCCGGCGTACTGAATCGTCGTCGTTTGCAAAGCACTATTGGCGGCACTGAAAGGCCGTTGTAATTGTGTCAGCCGATTCAAGCCATCATAACCAAACGTAGTCCAGTAATTCGTGCATGAAACAAAAGTACAAGGCGCCCCCTGTTGATGCACTCGACCCAGACTGTCGTACTGAATCTCATTCCGATCGTACGCTCCATTCAACATTGTGCTGCTCGTCAGCAGCGCTCTATCAGCCGAATCCAAATAGATATTCTTTACCGCGAGCGTTGAACCTCCTATATTGACCGCAGTCTCTGTCATCGTCATCTTGTTATTGCCGTTGACGCAACCGTTAGTCGAACAATTGCTATACGACCAGGTGGTAGATGTGCCATCTGGGCGCGACTCCGAGAGCATTCGAGCAAAATTGTCGTATGTCCAGCTGGTAGCAAGGGGATTCGCGGTTGTATTGTTGGGGTCGATTTGGCTGATCATTTGGCCATTCCGCGTATCAAACGTGAGAGTGGTTGTCTGCGAGAGCGGATTGACTATGGTTTGAGGAAAATGGCCGTCTGACGTCCAGCTGATTGTCGTGACGCGTGCCGGCATGCCCACACCCGTGACCGTCACCGTGTGCAAGTTGCCATAATTGCCAAACGACGTATCGTAGCCGTAATCCTCGACTACTTTGTATGTCGCGCTGCTGGGCTCTATGACTTTCTCTGTCTCACGGCAATAGGTATAGTCTGGGCTGTTGAAAGCAACCGTGCGGGTGATTGGGGCCCCGCCGGGCGCCGTACTCGAGTTAGTAACAGTGGTCTCCGTGGGTAAGTTCAGACACCACGTGCTGGTATTGGGGGTAATGGTGTTGACCGTCGTGGTGGTCCACGTATCACCGAGATAAGGGGAATTCAAGTCGTTGTCGGTGACAACCGTCGATACGGTGGTGGAGTTGCCGTAGTTGTCGTACGTATAGTTCGTCGTCGTTGTGGAAATCAGTTTGCCATCGTCGGTGCCGCCTAGCTCATAGGCAAACTTGCTCGCAGTTCCATAGTATGGGTAGTAGCGTTGGTTATGCGCTGTAGCGTCGAGAGTGATGAAGGTTTCATTGTTAACGTCCCACAGACTGATTAGTGCATTGCCTGCCTGGTCTTTAGACAGCTGGTCCCCGTTGAGTATTCCCGCCCACGGAAAACTATTGCCGCGAATAAATGTCTCCCAGAGACCATTTCGCGAATCGAATTTCTCCAGTATTAAAAAATTACTAAAGCCGCGGCCCTGCACGTCAGTCCACGCGCCGGTATATGTGAAGGACTGGTAGTACGTACCACTCGGCGCGCTACTCGGATCGCTATATGTCGCCTTACTGACGACATAGAGCGGAACCAGAAAATTCATCATGGGGTAGACCGGGCTGCCGTAAGGATCCGCCGTATAATTACTTTGCACGATTGACACGTAGGCGGAATTGACGAAATTGCCGTATCCGTCATTGAACGACGTGGCGAGATCAGGGTGAACACCTGCACCGTTATGCAGCCCATAATAAATGGCATTGCTCGCGGTGGAATTTGCGAACACAAGGTCAGACATACCGTCGCCATCTTTATCAGCCACTGCCCACGTGCCGGTACCCACCGATATGGTAGTGGGTATCCCCGGTGCGTACGTGGTTCCTTCGGATCGATAGAGTTCCCACAAGCCGCCGACATTCGCCAACAGATCCGTGCGCCCATCTCCATCCCAATCCAATGTAAGGGCTGGAATCGCAGGCAATGCGATCGAACTTCCATAGTTGCCGTCACACGCGGCAACTACAAGAATCTGCTGAATGACAAGATCGGTACACGCATCGTCATTCCAGTTCACGGCTTCGACCGGTACGGCCGAGGATGGCGTCGCTTGGTCACCCGGTCCCGGTGCAAAGGGCGCCGTACCGCGAGAGAGAAGACCCCCTACTAGCGCTACTTGACCGCTGCCACCCTTGCCAGATGGTCCGTTGTGAATGAGTACTAGATCCTCGCGACCATCGCCGTCGAAATCCATGTGTTTTACGGAAGAATTGGCCATTTGGTTATTCCCAATCAATCGTATCCCCGTGTTCTGTGCAGCGAGCAGACTATTTGTTACGGGCGTGGTAACGAATCCAATTGATGTGCTGGTCGAAGTATTGAGCTGAATAGAGATATTCGCGCCAACTGCCAGAGTGGTCACGTAAACCAAATCTGGGCGCCCGTCGCCGTCAACATCCGCACTGCTGTATTGGCTGTTTGCGGCGACCGGTAGATTCGTATTGGTATTGGTAAACGACGTCCCGTTCCGCCTAAAGACGTGCCAGTACCCGCCGATAGGCGCCAAAATCTCGTTTCCACCGGTGGCATCAAAATTATCGACGAGCACATTCGCGCTACCAACGGTCACCGCACCAACAATGCTGATGGGTGGACCGTAGCCGGTCGCGGTCGCATATTGAACCCACCATTGATAGTTCGTTCCGCTCGTCGTCGTTGCGTAGATGAGATCCTGCCTCCCATCCCCGTCAATATCGGCAACAATCAGCGTACCGTTCGTCGCGCCACTGCCGGTCGCTGTCGTGGGGCTTGCTACGCCGGCAATGCCGCTTTGGTAGCCCACAGTGGTGGTGGATAAGCAGTCGGTTCCTCCGCTGCCGCCGCATTCTTGAATTGATGTCAATGTGGCCCTCAGCGTGCCGATTGACGTGGTGTAGAGCAGTTTATATTCACGAGCTGTACCACCACCATTAGTGATAGTGATTGTGGATAGCTGTTGCGTTTGTTGAACCTGTGCACTCGCAACATATTGGGAAAGTATGTCGTTGGTGGCCTTTGGGGAATAGCCAAAGTTGACTTGATATGGAAAGGTCGTGGATCCGCTCGGCGCCGCGTATTGAATACTCAGCGGCACATATGCGCCGCCGACTTGGTAGTAGGTGAAGGTCATTTGGTTACCCAGACGATCGGTCACTTTGTCGAGCGCCCAGACGTACGGCGTTGTGAGGGTAGTCGGAATAATTTTGGAATCCGTTGTGTTCCCGTATTCATACGTGAGGCCGTCTTTGCCCTTGACGGTAAAATAGGATGGGCCGTTTCCCGCAGTTCCCACGGCCGTTACGTTGGAGAAATTTGCAATCTCGGTTTGATAAGTTGTGTTCGGCTGCCCATAGGTCGACAACGTCTCACTGCTCGTCAGTCGCAAACGATTTCCATCGAGACAGAAGGCATCCGCCATCGTGAGGGCGATTGGCGCAGGCGCTCCGTCTTGAGCGTAGGTTCGTTTGCAGCGCGATATTGCGGACAACCCGCTAAGGGTCCAGCCGGGCCCCATCAGCCCATATGACAACCGGCTGTCATAAGTGAGAGCCAACTTTGGTTGAATCCCCCGAAGGCCAGGGGGTGTCCAAATGGGTATGGAGTACTGCGCGCTTCCTGATGGTGACACCGCAAACTGGCCGGGCGTATGCCCCACGGCGGAAAAGACTCGTGCGCTGAATATGAGAGCAAGCAACGTGACTAGACCATTTGTGATTCGACCATTCATGTGGAACGATTCCCTGTTTGTTGAACGACCGTACTAGAATTTCTGTGATCTTCGAGATGAAGCCACTCCCACGCTCAATCGTGATTGCCGATTCGTGCGAGATTTCCCGATTCCATTTCGTAGTCCTCATCGAAACTGTTACTTCCATAAGGAAGTCCAATGAAATTCAAAACGATTGAACGACTGAACACGCGAGCGCTCGGTGGTGCTGGCAACGGTGACGCCTGTTGTATGGCCATCACCAGGGAGCGCTGCCACGCCGCGGAACCGTTGCAGCGAGGAAGAAGCACTTCCTGCACAAAGCCGTTTTGATCCTGAACAATTTGCACCTGGCAGCGAAACGAGGCATCCGCAACCGTGGGCACCTCGCCGCGGACGTCCTGGTTGACGGGTGTTCTCGGTCGCCGCCAAATGCGCTCGACCCGGGCGCGAATCTGTCCCGCGTAAACTCCGGACAGTCGAATTTGGTCTGCACCCACTTCGCTAATACCAGTCGCTTGGGAGGGTTGCTCCTCTCCGAGGGTTAGAATCTCAAAGTCGAGAGCAGTCGGTGCCTCAAGCCTTAGAGGTGAGGGCACCACTATTTTGCTCAGGCTAAATTGCACAGTAATATCTTGAGATATTGCGTGGCTCGAACTAGATATTCCTGGCAATGTGATGAGGACGAGAGGTTCTGTGGAGTCACTTTTGAGCTTAAGAAGTTCGCCCGATTCTTGAGTCTCTGGCGATCGCGCTTTCCGTCCACGATTTCCCAAATATGCGGATGGCACAATCAGCGAATGAATGAGCAAAGTGCCGACGACACCTATGAGGGTCGGTGACCAGTACCGACGGGGAGCGCGAACTGCGGCCATCAGAGCCCGAGGCGTATCGCGCCAATCGACTACATCCATGTTCTTAATCGCTATTCTTCCGCGCCTCGCTGGCGACTATGTTTTTTGGTTTTTACGGCAGGAAGCAGTGCGTGTAAAGCTTTATGTTTCGAGATCTACGTTTTCTCATTGGACATTAAGTATGAATAGCGACGTTTCTCATTGAGGACCCTCATCTCTTGTAATTTTGTTTTATTGGCAATTCAGAACGATGATGTGATCTCGAATTCGGATGTCGACCAGGTCTAGGGCGTCCCTGAAGCGACGAGTGGTTGGCGCATCGGCCTGAGACGTCTCGGCGACTTCACTTGGGCGATGCTGTTTGTCTGGGCAGATGACTGCAAATGCCTCTTGTTCGAGCATCCCGAGCTTGAGGGTCAAGAAATCTAGAGTGGCGTTGGGGCTGCTTGAGGTCGCTCCGCCACACACCCAGCGTGACATGTGCTCGCGTGCCGCCGCGGTCAAGTCTTTTAGGCATGGTTAGATCGTGACTTACGGAGCGCCGAAAACCCTTCGTTCATCCTAGGGCAATGAAGCATGTGAGAAGGGACGCCAAGATGCCGTGGGCGACGAAGACGGGTGATGTCTATCACCAATTCAACAGAGAGGACTCGCCATCGCGGCTCCGGCTCTGACGAACGACAGGCACACCGTGCGTGAATGCACCATGCCGCGCGAGCCGCTGCCGCGCAGATGGGGCGTGCGCCAGAACACGTGGTTGTCCCGCCGCACCAGGTGGCCACGCACGTGATGCAGCCGCGGCGATTGCCGGCCGGCAAGTTCGCTGCCGCCCGAGTCGGCGTCGCCGACCGCATCGAGCGAAGCGCGCACTTCGATGTGATCGAGCAGCGGTGAACGGCCGTGCGCCAGGCGTTTGCGGTTGATGGCGGCCCGCGATACCGCCAGCGAACGCGTCGCATCCTTGGCCGACAGCAGCAGAAGGAACCCGAGCAGCATGGGAACATCCCGCGCCACCGCCGCGAGTGACCCACGCACCGCTCGACGCTGCGTCTCGGGACCGGTTGCCGCGGCCCGATAGTAGGCAGCCCAACGATCGTCGAAGCGAAATCGCACATGATCGAGCAATGAGGTCATGGCCGAGTCGGCGGAATCCGTCAGCGTCGCAAAGCCGCCCGCCAGGACGGTGGCAATGTCCACGGCATCGGCATGCTGGCCACGCAGGTCGATGTGCGTTTCCAGAGGCGACAGGGTCACCTCCGACGTCTCATCGGCGGCGGCATCGGCCCAAAACGTTCTGGCGATCGCGCTGCAGCCGTCCGCGGAACCTTGCAGGAGGGCTCCGACGCGCCGGCCCGTGGCCGCCGCGTCGTATTCGGCCGCCGCCCGCGTGGCGTAGATCACCCGCTTGTGAACCTCGTCATTCCATTCGATCCACAGCTGCCGCGCCGGTACCCGCAACAGATCGAGACATCCCGCGAGGCGCGCGCCGTCCGCAAACGCGAGTTCAGCGCTCGCGCGCGTGAGATCGTCGTCGAGCACATAGCGCAGGGGACAGCCCGCAACCCGCGATGCATAGTGGCTCGGCGCCGTGACGTCGAACTCCACCACCGGCGCGCGGCCGAGAGCCAGGCGCAGCGGCGTGTGACAGCGGGCGACTCTATCGAGTAAGCGCATCCCGGCGAATCTCCCCATAGACGGGTCACGATCGACCTCTGTATGAGACGCGCCGCGCTCCGGCCGCGTCCGCAGTCGCCCATCGAACTCGTCCCGCCCACCGACGGTTTCGTCCCGCGACATGCGCGCTCGCGGCGCCGGCGGCACTTGGTTGCGCTAACATCCAACCATCAGAAACACCGCGCAGAAAATAGGGATCGGCCTGCTATTGAGCACGCTGGCGGCCTTCGGCATCGCTCGCCGCGGCGACTACGCGGGTACCGGCGTCGCGCCTCGGCAGGACGTGCCTGCGGCCGGCGGCGGCTGCTCGGGACGCAACGCCAACCATCGGCTCGACTTCTGGTTGGGCGATTGGCTGGTGTATGCCGCGGGCACGCTCGACGGCACCAGCCACATTGTCTCAATTCTCGGCGGCTGCGCCGTGCAAGAGGAATGGAGCGATATCTCCGGCTACCAAGGCCGCAGCTGGTTTTACGTGGATCCCTCGACGGGGCGCTTGAAGCAAGTCTGGCTGACCAGCCGCGCCGATCAATTCGGCGGCACGTTGGAGAAGGCCGAACTGCCGGGAGGGGTATCGGGATCCGTGCGTTTCCAAGGAACGCTAATGGAAGACTCGGGCAAACGCACCCTCGACCGAACCACCTTGACACTGCAATCCGACGAGACTGTGCGCCAGGTGATCGAGATTTCCCGCGACGACGGTCGCACCTGGGCCGTCAAATACGACGCCATCTATCGGCACGGCCACGCCCCGCCGCAGCCAAGATCAATCCGATAGTTTGAACACGATCGGCGCCGTGACCGTGGCCTCGGCCGGCTTGCCGTCGGTGGCCGCCGGCATGAACTCCACGGTCTCGTAGAATTGCAGCACGGCATCATCGAGGTGCTCCGAGCCGGACGAGCCGACGATGGCCGCGCTCAGCGCACAGCCGCTCTCGGAAATCCGGAAGGACACCATCACCAGTCCCTCCTCGCCCAGCCGTCGGCTTGCGGGCGGGTAGAATTCCGCCAGCGAATGAGTCATCCGCGCGTAGCTCGCGTGTTGAATGCCCGTTGACGGCGGCGGCGCCGCCGCCGCCGGACAGGGCGACGCACGCGGGCGATACAGGGCCGCGGTCCGGTTCGCCACGCTTTTGACCAACCGGCTGCGCTCCGCGACATAGGCCTCTTTGAGCGCATGCGCGCGCTGCGCCCAATCCGCGGACGGCACCCCGCCCTTGAGGGCCGCGAGCAGCGCGCTTTCCTCGGCGAGCACCTGCGCGTCGTGCGGTGTATTGCGCGGCAGCGCGTTGCGCGACAAGAAATCGCCCCACATATCGCGGTTGCGCGTCAGCGCCGGGTATTGCTTCCAGTACTGCTGAAGCGCCTCCAGCCGCTGCCGCTGCTCGTTCGCAAAGGCCACGCGCTCGACCGGGGTGCGGTCCCGCTTGAACGCGCTCCGCAGCGCTCGAGTGTAGTCGTTCAAGTCCTCTTCGACCTGCCGGCCGCGCACATCCTTGCCCACGGCCGTATCGACGAGCAAGGCCCAGGCGACCGCCTTTGCCGACATGTCGTCGATCACACTCAAGTCCGACGTGGGCGGCGCGGGCGGCTCGGGTTGCGCGGGCGCTGGAGAGAAGGTGGGCGGCGCCGAAGCCGGCACCTCAGTGCCGAGCCCGGGTTCCAAGACCTGAGTCGCCGTCGCGACTGCCTGCAGCGTCTGATCCGAATCATTGCGGCTCGGAAAGCCCTCCAGATGCAGCGTCACCCCATACAACAGGTCGGACGACACCATGCCCGACTTCTTGCCCGGGACATCCAGCACCTTGGAGACGGCGAACTCTTCGGTGGTTTCATGGCTGATCTTACCGTCGTACGGACTGCGCCGATCCCGCATGCTCGCAAACTTGGTGCGCAGCTCCAGCTTGGCGCTCGGCGGCGGGCGTTCTCTGCGCCACAATCCCACGGCCGCGATCTTCCGGTCGTCTCGATTCCACCAGATTTCCTTGATGTCCCAGACCACGCGCGGCCCATCGTTCATGAAGCCCATGGTGAGACTCATCTGGCTTTTATCAGTCAGCGACAACACCGCCGGCGGAATCGCCGACACGAAGCGGTGCGAATGCAGGGTCCACTTGGGCGTGGCCTCGAGCTTGACCTCGTTGAATCCGGCCGGCAGCAACGCGTGCCGGCGCAGGTGTGCCTGCCACTGCGCGAGGGTGCCGATGTATGACACGTCGACTTGGGCGGCCGCCAGGCGGGCCCGGCTCTCGCCTTCATGCAGCAGGGAAGAAGGCGAGTATTCGATGACGGCGGCGTAGCCGTCCGGCGTGGGCAGCAGCAATCCCACCAGGTAAAAATCCAGGTACGGCACGGCCCACACCCGCTCCTGCCATTTGCGGCCGTAAGCGTCGACGAACGGGGTCTCGCTCTGTGCCGTTCCCAGCGAGGTCACTCTGACCTGGTCCGTGCCCACCCGGCGGCGCAGATTGAGCCCCTTGAGCGCCAGATCCATGAAGGCTTTGGAGTCGCTGTAAAACGGGTCGTCGGTCGCCGCATTGGGACGGATCAGGCGCAGCAGCGCCACGCCCGCGGCGGCGGCCACGCTCACGGACCCATCACCCGGCAGATCAGTCGATGTGTAGCCGGGATCGTGCGCGCTCCAACTGCCGTCGGCCTGCTGCATGATGACTCGCGGGCGAAAGCCGTTCGCTTCGGCATCGTAGAGCAAGGTATCCGAGCCCTCGCCTTTCGGAAACAGCGTGGCGGCGTAGGTCTTGAGCAGCGCGGCACGCGACTCGTCGCCGTGGCGGGCCGCGACGGATTGAACCGCCTTGACGAAATCGGGCCAGGTCAGCGGCAGGCTGAAGCCGTCCTTGTATGAATAGGTGTAAGTTCCATGCAGGAACGGCAGGGACTCGAGTTCGCGCTGATCAAAGTGCGATTTCAGCCGGTCCCCATCCAGCACCCGGCCGATGGGCAGGGAGTAGTTCAGGTTTTCATTGGGCGATTTGCCGATCACCACGCCGATGACCTTGCCTTCGCTGTCGAGCAGCGGGCCGCCGCTGTTGCCGGGCGAGGCCGCGGCGGAAAATCGAATCCACTTCCATTGTCCGTCCTGATCCTCGGCGGTTTCCGAGGTGAAGAGGCCGTCGCGGATCACGATCCCCTCGCCCAGGGCATTGCCCACGGCCAGTACTGGATCGTCCAATTTCGGCTCGCGATTGACGGCGAAGCCCGGCGGGGCCGGGTCGTTGACCAGGGAAAAGACCACGAAATCCTCATGCTGCGAGAATTGCAGGATGCGGTCGATGGCGAACACGGTGCCGTCCGAGCGGCGCAGCGCCGGCATCCCAAACTGGCTGCCGACGCCCGCCGAGATCACATGCGCGGCGGTCACATAGGTATTGTGTCCCAGCGCGAATGCCGTTCCAATGGAGCGATACGCGTCGTTGCGCTCGATGAACGGCAGCAGGTCCAAGGGCAGCGGCTTTTCATAGGTCACCGGATCCTTCTCCGGCTTTTTCATGACCACTTCGAAGGTCCCCCCGCGGATCGCATGCTGCAATTCCGACGTGACCCCCGCCTGCGCTCTGAGCGCGGTGAGCGAAGTGAGAACCGCGCATACCATGAACGTCCCAAACAATGCCTTCACGCTCAATCCCCGCACTAGGGTCTCCCTGTGGCTGTCGTCGCGATGCGCGGCCGCCATCTTAACTCGGCATGCAGTTCGCCATCCGTTTGGCGAGTGTGTCCCATCCTTTAGCCGCCGACCGGGCGCGGCGTCACTAATTCGTGCGCCCCGTCGGTCAAATGCAATACACCGTCGCCGGCGCCGCCCGGCGTGCCAGCAAGATGCGGCGTGCAATGAACACCCCGGTGATGGACGAGGACTCCGGCACTCCGGTTCGCAACCGGCGCTCGCCCGACTTGAAGTGCTTACCGGTCGTCAGCACATCGTCGAACAGCACGATGCCGTCGCGCACAGGCAGCGCACCGAGCAGGGAGTGGTTGAGTTCGATCAACGCCGACAACGCATCGAGTGAGAGCCGGTCGTCGCCCAAATGATCGGCTTCCGTGCTCGCCGCCTGCCGCAGCAGCGGCCGCACGTCGACGTCATAATTCCTGAACGCGATTGCCAGGGTGCGGTGCAGGCGGTCGTCGTAGTCGGGATGGCCCCGCACTTTCGACGGCGGCATCGGCACCCAGGTCAGGCGTTCGGCGTTGGCGCGGGTGATGGCGCGCCGCAGTCCGGCGGCGACGCCGTGGATCGCCTGTTCTTTATAGGTGTGCCGCGCCGGATTTTCCGCTGCATCCGACGGTTTGCACTTGAAGTTGAATATCAACTGATTGGTGCCGCCGCCTTGATGCCCCTGCGCCGTGAAGTATTCGCCGAAAAATAGGCACCGGTCGCCCTGCTCGAGGAACATATGCTGTTCTCGATTCGAGTCGTCGATCGAGGTGAGGCGCTCAGGCAGCCACATGAACCCAAATCTCGTCGAAGTCCGCGATGCGGACGGCGCCCCGCTCGACGAACCTCGCAGGCCAGGTCAGGTCAGGATGTCGGAAGCAGCTGTCGAGGATGAACAGCTTGCGTTTTTGCAGGAGCGCGTTGCGTCCTAGAATGAGTGAACCCGAGGTATTGCCGGCCTCGATGATGACCACCGCCTCGGCCAGCGCCGACATCGTGGCGTTGCGCTCCCGAAAGAACAGCCGATTGCGCTGCAGGCTTTGGCGCGAATGCCGGATGAGGGGCACCTGACTGATGGACAGGTATTGCTCGGCGATGCGCTGCTGCAGGCGCCTGTTTGCGGACGGATAGCAGCCCGTGATCGGCGTGCCGAGCACCGCGATGGTTTGGCCGCCGGCGTCGATCGCCGTTTCGTGCGCGACCGTATCGATGCCCAGTGCCAATCCCGACACCACCGTGAATCCCGCCTTGACGAACTGCCGCGTCAGTGTCGCCGCGCGCCGCACGCCTGCGTCCGAGGGATGGCGCGCGCCGGCGATGGCCACGCAGCGCGAGGCAACGAGGTTCCATCTGCCCAGAAAGTACAGCAGTGCGACGGGATGTACGGCGTCGCGCAGTGTCGCCGGATAGTCGCCATCGCCGTGCACGCGAATTCCAATGTGCTCGATGCCGGCGGCGCGAATGCCGTCCAGCGCCATCCGTGAGTATTGGCAGGCGTCGGCGTTGGAAACGAAATCGGAGGGCAGCGATCCCGGGTGCTCGCTGAAGGTGGCCGCGAGCGATTTGAAGCTCGTGCCTTTCCTGGTCCAAAGGGCCTCATAGGCGCCCAACTCGTGCGCCGGCAGGATGGCGCGCGCCGCAACATCGGCGGCCGGTAAGTTGCAAAAGAGGTCGTGCATTGACTAGGCGCAGCGGCTGTATGAATATACAGTTTCGGTAGACCATCCATGTCGGCGGTGGCGTTATAGCACCCGCCCCGCCCCATTCACCGCAGCTGCGCCATTTCAGCGACAATGCGCGACAAATTACGCCCTGGGGAATTTCAGTGACTCACGCTGCAATCGTCGGCTGGGGCAAGTGCCTGCCACCGTCTATCCTGACGAATCAAGATCTGGCCACGTTTCTCCCCACCGATGACGAGTGGATCACCTCGCGCACCGGCATGAAGGAGCGACGAATTTCTCACGTGCGCGGCACCGAGCTCGCCGCCATCGCTGCGCTGCGTGCCATCGCCTGTGCCGGCATGCGCGGCGAGGACATCGAACTGGTGATCTACGGCAGCTGCAGCAACGATGAAGCGGTGCCCAACAGCGCCTCCGGGGTGCAGCAGCGCATCCGCGCGACTCATGCCGCCTCCTTCGACGTCAACACCGCCTGCACCAGCTTCATGTACGGCCTGTCGATCGGCTCGTCCATGATCAAGAGCGGCATCGTCAAAAACGCGCTCATCATCGGCGTCGAGCTCATCTCCCAGTACATGGACTGGGACAACCGCAATGTAGCGGTGCTGTTCGGCGACGGCGCCGCCGCCATGGTGCTGCAGGCGAGCGAACACGAGACCGGCGTCATCGCCGAAAAGCTGCAGTGCTACGCGGACTCGCGGCAGATTTTGCGGGTGCGCGGCATGGGTACCATGTACGCCAACCTGGGCGTGCAGTACGGACAAACCAGCTGGGATTTCGACGGGCAGGAAATCTTCCGCAAGGCCGTGCAGGGCATGAGCGAAGCCAGCCTCGATGTAATGCGCCGTGCGCAGGTGACCATCGATGACATCGCACTGGTGGTGCCGCACCAGGCGAACCTGCGCATCATCGACGCCGTGGCCAAGCGCGCGGGCGCCGGCGCGGACAAGGTCTACCTGACGGTGCAGAAGTACGGCAACATGAGTTCGGCGACGGCGCCGGTCGCGCTGGTGGAAGCGGTGGAAGAAGGCCGCGTGCCGCCCGGCGGACTGGTGCTGATGCCGGCCTTCGGCGGCGGACTCACGCTGTCCGCGCATTTGATTCGCTGGGGAGAGCGCATGACGCCGCTGCAGCCCTGCGATGCCGAGCTGCCGCCGTGCACCAAGACCGCGCTCGAACTGGTGAACGAGATTCGCGCGCAGAAGAAGCTGGGTGAAGTCGAGGCCAAGCGCTTCCAGACGTTGAGCTTTCCGGAGAGCCGCAGCGGCTAGCGACGCAATCAGATCTCGTGCGCAAGCTCCCAGACATGGCCTGCGGGATCCGCAAATGCAGCGGTGCGGCGTCCCCAGGGCCTGTCGTCGGGGCCATTCAAGAGCTGAACGCCCAAGGTCTTGAGCTTGCCGCAGACCTCGTCTACGTTCGGCACCCGCACTGTGAACATGAGCCGCTGCCCCGCGCTGCTGTCGGCGACCTTGGCCGGCACGATCAGGCCCGGCGCCTCCGAGATCTTCAGCAGATTGATCATCACGTTCTCAAGCTTGAAGACCGCCGAGACCAGGTCTTCATACACGATCTTTAGATCGAAGATCTCCAAGTAGAACTTCTTCGACGCCGCGAGGTCTTCGACAAAGAGGGTGATGCACTCGAGGTTCTTCATCTCTGAGATCGTCCCGGCTCCCATCACTTAGCCTTCTTGACGATGCGCACGTGAGCGACGGTCTTCGAAGGGATGTACTCGGCTACCTTGTAGCTATCTGAGAGCCCATCCAATCCCTCAAAGATCTTTTCGCCGCTGCCCAGCAACATCGGTACCAGTACGACATGCAGCTCATCCACTAGGCCAGCCTTCAGATACTGGCTGACCGTGGAAGCCCCCCCGCCGATGCGAACGTCCTTGCCCTTGGCCGCTGCAAAGGCCTGCTCTAGAGCGGGCTCGATGCCATCGTTGACGAAATTGAAGGTGGTGCCTCCCTCCATCTCGACGCTCGAGTGCTTGTGATGGCTGAGCACGAAGACCGGGTGGTGATAGGGCGGGTTCGGGCCCCACCAGCCTTTCCAGTCCTCGTTGGGCCACGGGCCGCGCTGTGGGCCGAACATGTTGCGGCCCATGATGCTGGCACCAATGTTGTCGTTAGAATGGACGAGGAAATCGTTGTCGAGGCCCTCGGCACCGCCCTCTTGACCGGTCATCTTGGCGAAGTACTGGGTGGCAAAGGCCCACTCCATCAGCCGCAGGCCGTCCTTACCAAAGGGCGCATCGAGCGTCTGGCCCTTGGCGGCGGAGAATCCGTCCAACGAGATGGTGATACAACGGGCGACGAGCTTGGGCATGCTGGATCCTTGAAGTAGAAGTTCAGTCTTGGTCTCTTTGCAGCACCCGGCCCAGCAGGTCCAACTGCTCGCCGATGCCATGGACCCGCATCTGGGGGCCCTCAGGGTTGCCGTCAAAGTACGCGCCGTGCTCGGTCACGCGCATCAAGGTCCCCGTCCCGTCCGGCAAGAACTCCACCGTGGAGAGCGAGACCGAGAAGCGCTCGCCGGCGGCGGCCAAGACGTAGCTATTGATGATGCGCTCGCCGGGCACGATATCCAGGATGCGGCTGTCGTAGGTGATGAGGGGGCCGCCCGGAGGCGCGCCTTGCTCCCACTCCTGGCCTCCCACGCGGAAGTCGAGGCTGTGCGAGCGCTGGCTCCAGTCTTCGGTGGAACCGAACCAGCGCTTGCGGTACTCCGGCTCGGAGAAATAACGGTAGACCTTGGCCGGCGCGGACGGATAGCGGCGCTCCAGCGTGAAGGTGTCGTGGATCAGGGCATGCTTAGATCTCATCGGTGCCTCTTCTTCTCTGCCGCCTCATCCTCTTCAAGCAACTCGCCCAGGCGGTCCAGACGGCTCTCCAACCGGGCCTTGCGCCCCGCGATCCATTTCGTCACCTGATCCATGGCCCCAAAATGCAGGCGGCAATGCCGCGTACGCCCCTGCTTATAAGAGTGCACCAAGCCGCTGGCCTCCAGGATGCGCAGGTGCTGGGTCACGGCGGTCAAGGTCATGTCCATGGGCTCCGCCAACTCGCTGAGCGTGGCTGGGCCCCTGGCCAAGCGGTCCACCATGGCCCGACGGCCCGGCGCGGCCAGGGCATGGAAAAGCTCGTCGATCGAATACTGAAGCATATACTTCAGTATCATGGCAGCCGCTTCCGCGTCAACATTTATCTAAAAGAATTCGTTATTGACGAATCTTATCTTCGTCAGGCCGCGGTGCTGCAAGTCCGCTAAGGTTTGAAGAATCTCGGGAATCAGCGGCCGCAAAGTTTCGAGTCGATTATCTGAAGCTCGGATTACGAGAACCGCCAGGGGCAGAGAGTCGAGACGCTGCTGAAACTGCAGGTTGCGATCAACCGTTAAAAAACATTCAAATGCCGATGCGGCCTTCTGAAGTAGTTGACCGTTTTTGATTCCGGACCAACCCATATCCGCGACCGTTCTGGCTTCGTGTTCGATCAGCTCAGAGCGAAGGGGACGTGCGACGCATTCATCAAGCAACACGCGCATGTGCGAGCGCCAAATCCCCTGCCTGCTGGAGTGCTGCTACCGCCAACTCTCTGGAAACGCTGGGGAAATGTTCAATAAAATCGTCGAGAGAATCACCACCCTCAAGATAGTCAAGCAGGGTCTGAAAGGGTACGCGAGTGCCGGCAAGGCACGGTGTGCCCCCCATAATCTCGCTGTCGCTGGTAATAGCGTTTTTCATGACGAATTAAGATACCGCGGGGATCATTCTCAGGCAAATCGGCGATTCCTTTTCAGATTGCGGCGCTGTGCGTTCTCAAGTACAACGAAACCGCCGAGCGGGTCTTCCGCGAATACAGGAGCAACGATGAAGGATTCTGTATTCGTGCAAACGCTCGACTTGGGCGGCGACGGGCCGCGAGTGGGAGTGAAGGACTCCATCGATATCCAAGGTCTGCCGACCCGCCTCGCCTGCCCTTGCTTCGCCAATGCGCCGCCGGCGCGGCGTCATGCCGACGTGGTGCGCGCGCTCTTGGATGCCAACTGCCGGATCCTGGGCAGGCGGAATATGCATGAGCTCGCCTATGGCGTGACCGGCATCAATCGCTGGACCGGCACCCCGGTCAATCCCCGGGCGCCGGGACGCGTGCCCGGAGGATCGTCCAGCGGTTCCGCCGTCGCGGTAGCACTCGAGCTGGTCGATTTCGCGGTCGGCACCGACACCGGCGGCTCTATCCGCATCCCCTCGGCCTGTTGCGGTGTTTACGGCCTCAAGCCGTCATTCGGCAGAGTCAGCCGCAAGGGCGTGCACCCTGAGCATTCCTCGCTCGACTGCGTCGGTCCATTCGCGCGCGATATTCCGATGCTGGAGCGAGCCATGCAGATGCTCGATGGCTCCTTTCATCCCCAACCCTCGCCCGCGCGGGCAACCGTCGGTTGGGTGGAGGTGGAGGCGAACCCAGAAGTCACAGCCGCTGGCCGCGCGGCGCTCGAGAAAGCGGATGTCACCGTGCGTCCCATGTCGCTGTCCCTGCTCGACGCAGCCTTCGCTGCCGGAATTGCCATCATCGGCGCCGAGAATTGGGCCACTTACGGTCACTTGATTTCGTGCGACACGCTCGGCACCGATGTACGAACCCGGCTGCTCACCGCACGCGAAATTTCCTCTGCCGAGGTCGAGGCGGCCGAAAAGGTGCGCCGCGCATTTCGTGCCGAAGTCGATGCAGCTCTCACGCAGGTCGACGCGCTCGCCCTGCCGACCATGCCTGATTTTCCTCTCACCCTCGCCGCCGCCGCCGATGCCCGCGCAGCGCTCAAGTCGACGTCGTTCGTGCGGCAATTCAATGTGTCCGGCCATCCCGCGTTGAGTTTGCCGGTTGCAACCGTCAGTGGTTTGCCGGCGGGTCTGCAACTCGTGGGCGGCATCAATCAAGACGAGGCTCTGTGCGCGCTGGCACGCGTGGTTCAGTGCGATTGCGTTTCCGGAGCCGCGTTCGAATAGCGTTTGCTGACGACAGCCTTCATCGCGGCCAATTTCGCCTCCGCCGCAGTGATTTTGGCAGGCAGGCCGCGCGTATTCGGTGCCAGCACCGCCGCGCGCCGGTAATTGCGAATGGCATCCGTCGGACGGTTTGCGCGGACCAGCGCATCGCCCAAAGACACCAGCAGCGCGGGATCGCTCGGGTTGCGGCGAATGGCGTCGTAGCAGGCATCCACATCCGCGTGTGCACCACAGCGTGCGGAATCGCGTTTGAGCGCCGCTGCGTCCGCGCTGCTGAGAGCAGGTGCCGCGGCCTGCGACCACGCTGCCATGAATAACAGTAGGAACGCTAAACTGCTCGACTTCATCGCGTAATCTCTCTGACCAGCCGGATGCCTACGGTGCTGGTGCGGTAATCCGCGGCGAAGTGGTTGCGGTAGCCGGCGCGCACATATGCCGGAGTGCTGAACCAAGAACCCCCACGAAGCTCATGCTCGGAGCAATTGCCGTCGCTGCGGGCCGAACCGTCGATGGGTGCGCCGGCATAGTCCGCATTCCAGCAGTCCTCCGTCCACTGAAATACATTGCCCAGCATGTCATTGAGGCCAAAGGCATTGGCTTTGAACGAGCCCACGGGCGCCGTGTAAACGTAGCTGTCATTGCAGGCGAACACCGTCCACCCCGGATAGCGGCGAGCCGCGCTTTGGTCGGCGACGTTGGCATTGGCGCAGGCATCCGCGCCGCCGGGAGCCCAGGGCTGCGCCGCCTCGCCACCGGCGAGCGCGGCATATTCCCATTCCGACGCGCTCGGCAGCCGGTATTTGTGCCCCGTCTTCGCCGATATCCAAGCCGCGTAGGCCGCGGCATCATTCCAGGACACACAGGTGACGGGATGCGTTCCGGTTTGCGCGAAACCCGGGTCCTTCCAACTGCCCTTCGGCCGATGCTTCCAGCCATCGTCGTAGGTGTCGCAGCCCTGCATGTCCCGCCTGGTCGCCGCGACGAATTGCTGGAAGTCATCCACGGTAACGGCATTCGTCGAGATCGCCAGGGAGCGGCCAATACTTACCCAATGCAGCGGCTTGTCGAATGCCGTGGAGTCGCTCTCACCGGGCGCCGAGCCCTGCTTGAAGCGGCCTGCGGAGAGTACCGTCATGGTGGGACACGTCGGGCAGTCGTGGATTACGGTGCCCGCGCTGGGCAGTGCCACCACCGGAGGCGGTGGCGGCGGGGGTGGTACGGGCGCAGGTGCCTTATGGCTAAAGGCCCAGGCGACGGCAGCGAGCGCGCACACGGCGATGCTCCCCCATCCAATGCGACGTGCGATCGCAGCGGGTATGCCTCGTCGGCCCGGTCCGGCCGTCGCGGGCTTCGGTGCCGATGGCACGGCCGCCGCTGGGGATATTTCGCGCTGCGGTGGAACAGTCTCGGCCACCGGCTCCGGACGCACCGATGGCGCTGTTGGCACCGATGGCACTGGTTGCGCCATTTGCAGTGATTGCGCCGATGGCGGTGGCTGCGCCGATTGCACAGCTGCCGCCTTTGCAGCTTGCGCTTCCTGCACGGATCGCAGCTGGGTCATCTGCGCGACATGCTGCGCGCGCACTTGCGTCAAATTCACCGAGTTCTCGGAATCACGGCGCTGCAATTCGGCTCGCAATTCCGCCACGCGTCGAACCTCGGTACTTGCCGCCGCACGCTCCTTGTCGAGCAGCGCACTCTGAGTCTCGAGCTGCGACTTAAGGCTGGTCACCTCGGCTTGCAGCTGTTCGCGCTGCGTCTGGAGCGCATTGCCCTCCACGCGGGCAGCGTCCAGTCGAGAGTCCGCTTCGTAGACCAGATTTTGATCGAATCCACGGCGCCATTCGCGCGTGCGTAAGGATTCAAGATAAGACAGCGACTGCACATTCGCGGCCCCCAACTCGCCGCGCACGGAATTCAGGCGAGAAGCACTGCTCGCGAGCTGTGCGTTGAGCTCCGCGGCGGCCTCCTGGCTGGCTTTCAATTGCTGCGCGGCGGCCTCCTGGCTGGCTTTCAACTCCAACGAAAGCGCGTCGGAACGCGACCGCGCGGCCAGCAAGGCCTGCTCCAGCTGCGCGGCAGCCTGCTCGCGCGCCTCGAGCGCGCTTGTCATTCCCGCCTGTTCCGTTTGCAGCTCCGCGATGTGTGCGTCGCGCTCGGCAAGCGAATCACGCAAGCTGCGCGATTCGTTCTGGTAGCGCTCCGATTCCCGCAGAATTTCCTCGCTGCGCAACCGTTCGGCCTCGCTCGTTGCGTCCCGCTCAGCAAGTATCCGGTCAATTTCTCGAGTCCTGTTTTGCTCCGACTCGAGTGCGGTGCGGGCGGCCGCGAGCTCCGCGGCCAGTGCCGCACCGCGTGCGACGGCGGCCCGCTCGGAATCCAATTTTCGCTCGTACGAGCGAGTCAGCGCCTCAAACTCGGTATTCTTCCGGGTGATGCGCTCCTCGAGCGTGCGCAGTCTCTCGGCGAACAATGTCTCCAACTGCACGCTCGAGGTGGCCGCCGCGGACGTTGCCGGCGCAGTCGCGGAGCGAGGCCCGGCGCCCTCGGTAGCAGTAGCCGGAGCTGGCTGGGGAAGTATCGCCTCCCGCAATGCCACGGTGGCAATTGACTCCGCAGATTCCTTTGCGGCGTCAAACTCTGGGACCGGACGCGCCGCGACCTCGGGGTGTGCGTTCTGCGCCTCGCTCAACGCCGCCGCTTCCGCCGCCGCCGCCGCCGCCGCTTCCGCTTCTGCCGCAGCCCGTGCTATCGCCTCATTGAGAAGGTTGAGGATTTCCGTGTGTGCATGTTCAGGCAATCGCTCGACCAACTCGCGCCGGCGCAGAATATCCGAGAGTTCGGTGGCTGAGGCGCCGATGGCGAGCAGCAGCTTCAGCCGCGCCAGGACATTGTTGTAGGTGAATCCGCCGGTCTCGTATGCCTGCAATACCTTCTCGAACGCCAAAGCCGACGCTGAAGTCTTGCGGCCCATGCGGTCGGTGCTGCGAGAGTCGACGCTGCGCGGCCGAGTATCGGAGGGCGTATCAGTTCTTTTCATGAATCAGCGCTCAGCTGAGTGCTCCTATTTTGCCGCCTTCCGGCTTAGTGCCCGCTGGAGTGCGGGTAGGGTCGGATTGCGCCAGGAAACGCATCGCCCCGATTCTAAAGACCACCGTGTACTTCTATTCTCCAATTCTAGACTTTCCGTGGCCGATTTCGTTCGATCGCTTCACGCTGCGGATTGCAAACTTTACAGCGCTCATCGCGGCTGCTTCACATCGCTTTTTATATCGGATAATTATGAATATAATCAATATGTTATCATATGTGCCTGGATTTCAGCGAATGCCTTGGCTGCTGCCGACTTTGCGGGTCAGAGTGGCGGCAGCGTCTCGCCCGCGCGCACTACCTCGACCAGCGCCACATAGTGCTCGCGAAACTCCGGCGGCCAGCGCATTGGACGTCCGCTCGACAGTTCGATGCAGGCGTACTCAATTTCGGCGCGCGCCAAGGTTGTGTCGTCCGCTTCGCGGCGTACCTGAAAACGCCTCCGAACCCGCAATTTGCCCGCGGCCGGCAGCAGCCAGGTTGCGACTTGAATGGTGTCGCCCAATATCGCGGGGCGCAGATAGGCAATCACGCTGCGCAGTACCGCCATGCCCCGATCGAGCTTCAGGCATGTCTCAATCGGCAGTCCGAGCGCGGCGGAATGTTCCCAAGCGGCGCGGTCGAACCAAGTCATATAGACCGCGTTATTGACGTGTTCATAGGCGTCGATGTCGGCAGGGGCGACCGCGACCGACGCAAGGAACGGCGCCGGCAGGTCCCAGCTCACGCGCTCGCTCACAGTCCCTTCCAACGGCAGGCGCGCTCGGTGATGCGTTCCAGGCGGATGTCCTCATGCACTATTGATCTTTAGTGAGAATGATAGCCTTTCCCCTGCCCCGGGGCTCGCTTCTCAATTTACAATCGGTCCATGTCCCTGCTCGCGAACTTGGTGCGCACATCGCAGCGCGTCGCAATTACCGCCTCGCGGCGTGCCAAGGTGCAGGAGCTTGCCTTGTTTCTCAAGACATTGCCTGCGGATGAAATCGAGACCGCGGTGGACTACCTGTCGGGCGAGTTGCCGCAGGGAAAAATCGGCATAGCCTACAAGGCCCTGCATGCAGCAGCCGAGTCGGCGGAAGCTGCGAGCGAGGAGCAACTATCGATCGCCGAGGTGGATCAGTCGCTCACCGCAGTCGCCGCCATTCGTGGCACTGGTTCCACGGCAGCTCGCACCAGCGCGCTGCAGGCCTTGTTTTTGCGCGCCACTCACCATGAGCAAGAATTTCTTCTGCGCCTCATCGTTGGCGAGCTTCGGCAAGGCGCGCTCGCCGGGGTCATGGTCGATGCCATCGGCGCGGCCGCCGCCATACCCGTGGCGTTGCTGCGCCAAGCGGCGATGTATTCGAAGAGCCTCGGCGCGGTGGCGCGCGCCGCCCTGTTGGAGGGAGCAGCGGCGCTCGCGAAGTTTCAGCTCGAATTATTCAAGCCCGCCTCGCCCATGCTCGCGCAAACCGCAGCCGACACGGCCGAGGCATTGAAGGAACTGGGGGGCGAAGCCGCATTCGAGTGGAAAATGGACGGCGCCCGCATTCAAGCCCACAAGGTCGCCGACGAAGTACGCATCTATACCCGCGCATTGAACGAGGTGACGCTTGCCGTGCCGGAAATCGCCGAGGCAGTACGCGCCTTCGCCGCGCATACTCTGGTGCTCGACGGCGAAGCAATCGCCTTTGACGGTGCAGGGCGGCCGCACCCCTTCCAGATCACCATGCGACGCTTCGGCCGCAAGCTCAATGTGGAGGCGATGCGCGCTGAACTGCCGATCCAAGGGTTTTTCTTCGACTGCCTGCATGTCGGCGGCAAGAGCATTACGGATCTGCCCACTCGCGAACGCTTCGCGGCGCTCGCCGAGTCCGTGCCGGAGTCGATGCGGGTGCCACGGCTGGTGACCTCGTCCGAATCCGCGGCCGGCGATTTCTATGACGCTGCGATCAGCGCCGGTCATGAAGGCCTCATGGCAAAGTCGCTGCAGGCGCCCTATGAGGCCGGCAATCGGGGCGCGAGTTGGTTCAAGATCAAGCGCGCGCACACGCTCGATCTGGTGGTGCTGGCGGCCGAATGGGGGCACGGCCGCCGCGTCGGCAAACTCTCCAATTTACATCTCGGCGCGCTCGATCCGGCGACCGGCGAGTACGTCATGCTCGGCAAGACCTTTAAGGGTCTCACGGATGTCATGCTGGACTGGCAGACCAAGGAATTGCTGGCGCGCGAGACCCACCGCGACCAGTGGACGGTGTACGTGCGGCCGGAGTTGGTGGTGGAAATCGCCTTCAGCGATCTACAAGTCAGTCCCCGTTATCCGGCTGGCTTGGCGCTGCGGCTCGCTCGGGTGAAGCGTTACCGCGACGACAAGCGCAGCGAGGACGCCGACACCCTGGACTCAGTACGTCAAATCTATGCAGCACAAGCCGGGCGGCCCTGACCTGGGCCGCCCGGCCCCTACCCGCTCGGCAACTGGTTATTTTGCCGCCGATTTGAGCGGATCGGATTCCTTGAGCTTGGCTTTGACGGCTTCGTAGGCCGCCGCATCGGACGGTGCGATATTCGGCCGGCCCGCCAGGAAGCCCACGCTGATCGATCCGATCACGTAGTAGGTCTGGCCTGCTTCGACTTCCATCGACAAGGTGTCTTTCGCTTCTGAATGCACCACATACTGATGCGCGCCCGGTGCGACGTGCGCCACGAAATAGGTGCCGCTGCGCAGTTTGCCGAGCTCAGCGGTCCCTTCACGAACAATGAAGCCAATTGCTCCCCCTGCAAAATGAGAAGGGCGGAAAAAGACGATGGTCGCCTGGCTGTCGGCGGCCGCCGCCGTTGCAGCCGGCGCCGCAGACGCGGCCGGTGCTGCCGCCTGTGCCGCAGCCGGTGCTTCATCGGCGCCAGCGGACGCATAGCTCAGCACAGCGCTGAATAATATTCCGATCAGAACGTGGTTTTTTCGCATCGCAATCTCCCTTGGGTTGTTATGGATTCTTGGCCGGCTGCATCGTCTCAAAAACTTCTTCGGCCAGCGTCTTGGCAACGACTTCCGAATCGGCGGGTACCACTATCCCTTTGCCGTGCACGAACAGGGGTACCAGCGGCACCAGAATCAAATTGGCCGCGAGACGCGTGTGGTCGGTACCGATGCGCGACAGCAGTGCATGGAGTTTGATGGTCCGATCGCCGAGGCTCACGCTGCGCGAAGTAATCGTCAGTTCCCCCGGCTTGCCGAAGATGCCTGACTTGTTGGCGTGGATCACTTGGCCGTCGGCCGGAGTGCCGGCAGGAATGACGACCCTCTCATCCGCCACGACATCTTCGGCCACGACCATTTTGAAGTGTGCGCCCCGTACATGGGTATCGGAGCCGACCGGTTCGAGCAAGCGCAAGGCGACCGGGGTATCCGCGGGCAATCGTACCGTTTTGGATGTAGGTTGCTCCGTGGGATCCGTATCGGCGCGGGCGGAAACACCCACGCCGGCGAGCAACAGCAATCCCAAGAACAACCGGCAGCTACTGTGCAACATCGGTTCCATCCGCTTCGTGCTTTATTTTGTCGGTGCCTGCCGATTTGCCGGGCTGCACTCGCTCTTTATCAGGTCTTCTGTTTTCTGCCGAGCCTCTTCCGGATGTGAAGCGACGTACTCGTACGTCCATCGCATTGATAGGTTCGTCATGATGCAATGACACGCGCTCTGCGCGTACTCTGTTAACCCGTTTGACTGATTGCCAACCTCTTCCAGCATTCGACGGCGTTCCTCCGGGGTCGGCTCCGGTAAATGGCTGCGGCGGCGGTAGTCCACGAACGCGTGTTCGAGAATGCTGGCGCGGCAACCCTGAATTGCCGTACTCATGACCTGGGCAGACCACGCCGCAGAATTGGCGCTAGCAGCCGGTGGATCGGCGTGTACGGCAGTGCCGGCGCCATAGAAGACTATTGAGGAAAGCCAAACCAATGGCCACTGACTAAGACGGAATCTAGTGTTGGCGATAGCCGGCAATAAACTTGGGTCGCTCGGCGGCATGCAGGGCACCTGTTCTTATTGGTATTCGAGTCACGGCATCCATCCCCGGGCTGCCGCTGCGACGCCTGTAGTTTACATTATTGCCTTGCCGCGGTCTCGTTGTCATATTCCAATGCGATCGACGATCTACTCGCCCTTGCCGTCCTGCGAAAAACTCGTCTCCAGTGCGCGAACGGCCTGCGCGCCGAGCGACGCTCCGCCTAAGTGGGCCGCATAGAGCGCCGCGCCGGCCACCGGCGGCAGGCGGGGCGGCACGGCCCGGTAGGTTCGCGTGTTCTTGGACAGGTTGGCGAGGAAGGGCTCGAGTAGCAACTGCCGCTCGTTGAACATGCCTCCCGAGTAGGAAACCGGCACGTCCGCGTGCGCCGGAATTTTCAGTTGATCGTAGACAGCATCGACGATGCGTGAGAGTTCGCAGGCTGCTCGATGAAACAGCGCAGCGGCCTGCGCATCGCCCGCCGTCGCCGCACGGCTGACGAGCGGCGCCAACGTGGCGACATGACTGCGGCCGCTGTGGCCATCGCCATAAATCGCTGCGCACAAATCCAGATCAGATTTGAGGCCGTAGTGCTGCTGCGCCATCTCGTACCAGGGACCGCGCGGCGCGCGGCCATCGCTCATGCGGGAAAAAAGACTCAAGGCCTCTCGGGCTATCCAGTAGGCAGAACCCTCGTCGCTGAATAGTTCGCCCCAGCCGCCGGCTCGCGCCGCGCGTCCGTCATATTCGCCGTAGCCGATGGAGCCGGTGCCCGCCACGAGATTGATGCCATCCTCGCAGGCGAGCGCGCCGGCCCAGCCGCAGGCGGCATCATTGCCGCACCGGTAACGTCCGGATGCCAGCGGCGGCGACGGCAACCCATCCAGTTGCGCGAGAAGGTGGCTGTCCTCGCCATAGGACGGCAGCCCGAGGAAGGCAAACTCCACGCTCGCGATCGATAAGGAAGCGCGCTCCAACGTGGCGCCGATGCCGCGCGCGAGCATGCTGCGCAGCGCGTCCCAGCCCACTTCCAGATAGTACGCGGGACCTTCGGTGTGCGAGGCCAGCACCCGGCCTGACTCGTCGATGAGCAGGAACGCCGTCTTGCTGCCGCCGCCGTCGACGCCGAGGTATGCCTTCACTCGCCGCGCCAGGGATGAATGGAAACCCCCTTGACCACGCGGCTCACCGTACCCGCGGCGTTGGGATTGTCCGGCCTACACCCAAGCGACAGCGAGCGCAGCAATGCCAGGGATTGCGCAAACATGGCATACGGCAGGCAGAGTTCCAAATCCGACAAGTTCGCTGCCCCTGCCGAATCGAGGACGACATCATTCTCATTGGCCGGCGCATCGATCGTCTTGGCGGACAGGGTGACCACTCGGCCCGCCACCCCGTCACGGCGCAGTTCCTCGACGAGATCCCAGTCATACCGCCGCGTGTAGTCATCGCTGCTGGCGAACACCACCACCAGCGTCTTGGCATTGAGAATGGTCTTGGGGCCATGCCGGAAGCCCAAGGGCGAATCCGCAACCGCCACGACTTTGCCGTCACTGAGCTCCAGCATCTTCAGCGCGGCTTCGCTCGCCAGCCCTTTGAATTCCTTGCTGCCCAGATATACCACTCGCTCGAAAGCCAGGCGCACCAAGTGTTGGAGAAAGGGTAGGCGCTCCGGGAGCACGCGCGCTGCCATCTGTTCGAGCGCCCTCATTCGAGCGCTGTCGCTGCGCACGGCGCCTAACACCAACCCGCCGGTCAGCAGCATGCCGGTAAAGCTCGAGGTCATCGCGAAGCTGCGATCGTTGCTGTGCTCCGGCAGCGTGATGACCCGCGCTCGGGCATGCTTTGCCGCGTACTGCGCCAATGCGCCTCCCGCATCGCAGGTGACGATCAGATGAGCGCAGTCCTTGAGAACTGAGTCGGCCAATCGGACCGCCGCGACGCTCTCCGGGCTGTTGCCGGAACGCCCGAACGACACCATCAAGGTCGGCGTGGCCGGCGATAAATAGCTGAGGGGGCTCGCCACCAAGTCCGTGGTGGGGATGGCGTCGACGCGCCGGTCCACGCCTCTCGCGAGCGCCGGCGCAAGGCATTGTCCGATGTATGCCGACGTCCCGGCGCCGGTCAGCACGATGCGCCGCGCCAGCAGCGGGCGCAAGAATTCCGCATGAGCGGGTGCGCTGCCGGCGATCAGTTTCTCGATCTCCGCCCACACCTCGGGCTGCTGCAGGATTTCGCGGGCGGTCCACTCGCCGCCTGCCTCGTTGATTTCCTTGGTGCTCAACCCGAACATCATCGGCTCTCACTCACTGATCTCGCAGACGTCTTCGCACTCGCCGCGGGAACACACGCCTGCGCGTAGCCCTGAAGCGTTTGCCCCACCGCATCGAGCAACAACTCACGCGGGTCGTTGGCGAGCGCCCCGGCGCGCACCGCGGCGTATTGTGCCGGGAGATATTGGCTGAGGAGCGTCAAGGGTATCCCACGAGATTTCAGGTTGGTCAGCAGTGCGTCGCACGACTCTTGCACGTCGGGCACGGCCCAATAATAGCGGATGCGGTCGCTCAAGCTGTACTGCAGATCGAAAGTCTCGCTGGCCGGATTCGTGTAGTACGGCTTCCAGTAGCGTGGATTGCGGTACATCTCGCCGAGCACGACCTGCTTCAGGGATTGCGCCGGCGAGGCCCCCAGCTCGCGTTCGATGGCAATCAGCGCCCACAGCGCTTCGCGCAGCGCGAAGGTCACTCCCGGCCCAACCTTGAGGATGGCGAAGTGATCCCGCACCAGCGCCGCGAGCGAGTCCGCCCGCTGGTAGTCGGTGGAATGCGCCTCATACACGAGGCCGAGTTCACGTTCGATGCGCTGGGACAGCTCGCGGGCTTTCGCGGGCGCGTAGTCGATCACCTTGTGATGATCGAACTCCACCCCCGGCTGCACCACCAGCGCGGCCACCCGTTCCCAGGCGGCGTTGATGTCTTCCTCGAGAAATGCCTTGCGATGAGCCTCGAGCGTGACCGTCACGGCCGACGGCGTGGTTACCGCCAGCGTTTCCAAGTCCTCGGCCGCGCCGCCGGGCGTCGGCACCTCGGTGCCGATCACATACAAAGGCGGTTCCCCGCCGCTCGCGCGCCAGGCCGCTTCGCTGGCCCTGCACAGGCGCGCGGCCCGCGCCGCCACGACGGCATCGCTCAATACAGCAGGGTCGTCGGCGCAGCTCATCGAGCAATCGAGATGGATCTTGCGAAACCCGGCGGCCACGTAGTCGGCGACCAGCTGCTCCGAGCGCTGCAACGCCACGGCGGACGGCTCGCTCCGCCAACAGTTAGGACCCAAATGATCGCCGCCGAGCAGCACGCGCTCCAGCGGTAGCCCGGCGCCCTCGGCAATGCCCGCCACGTAACGTTGGAATGCCGCGGGGGTCATGCCCATGTAGCCGCCGAATTGATTGACCTGATTCGAGGTGGCTTCGATCAGCGCATACCGGCCGCTGTTCTTGGCTTCGCGCAGCGCCGCTTCGATGACCAGCGGGTGCGACGAGCACACCGAATAGATGCCCCCGCCGCCGCCGGCCCAGTGTCCTCGAAGCAAATCGAGTAACGGTTTCAAGAGAAGTCCCTCAACATGGGTTCACGCGGCTTGGCCGACGGCCTTCTCTTCCGGTTCGATGGCCAGCAGCGCTGCGGCGAGAGAGGCCAGCACGATGGCGACAACGGTGATGCTGTTCGGCATGACCCCCAGCACTATCATCGAGACGATCGCCGTGATCATCGGCGCGCCCGCGTTGGCGAGCGGCGCCACCACCAGCGCCCTGCCGTAACGGAAGGCATACACCAGCGTCAGCGCCCCGATGGCGTTCAGGATTTGCGTGATCGCCGCGAGCCCTGGTCCCTGCCAGCCGTAGTTGATGGGCACCGAAAAGTCCGTCATCCACAAGGCCACGGGAATCAGCGCCAGGCCTGTGAGCGTCATGTACAGAAATATATTCTCGGCATCCATGCTGCTGTTGGCGAGCTTCATGAAATAAGCCTGCACGCCCCAGGCCAACAGAATGATCAATGCATAGACGAACCAAGCGACGTTCTGCACCCCGGAGCCGCCCGCCTCGGCCGGGGAGTAGTTGAACAGCGGCAGCACGATCAACGCCAGCACGACGCCGAGCGCCCCCACCTTGGTGACCCGTTCCTTGAGAAACAGCATCGACAGCGCAATAGTGATCACCGGCGACAGCGCGATGATGGGGAAGATCAGATACGTGGGTCCCGTGTGCACTGCATGGAACAGCAGCATCTGCCCCCCGGCTCCCGTGAATCCGATCAACGAACCGAGCAGAATCGACTTGCGGTCGCGCAGCACCCGCCAACCCACGCGCTGCATGGCATACAGGGCGGGCGGGATCATGGTCAGCGCCCACACCACGTACACCAGGGTCTCGGGAAATCCGTGCCGCGTCGGAAATTCGGCAAAGGCTCCCCATACTCCCCAGAACCCGGTGGTGATCAGCGCATAAATGAGCCAGGGTTTCTTCACCTCAGAATCGATACGACGCGCCGAACACGTAGCTGCGGCCGTACGCGCTGTAGCCCTGACCCGTGCCGCTGGCGCTCTCGCCGACGAGCTGGCCCGGTCCCCACGGCAACAAGGGATTGCCGTTCAGATAGGTGCGCGCGATGGCATTGGTGAGGTTCTTGCCTTCGACGTACACCTCGAAGCCCTTGTAGATCCGGTAATGCGCGCTCGCTGTCACCCACGAGAAGGACTGGGCGATGGCCGGCCACCCCGGGACTTCCGTGCACGCCGAGCAATAAGTGGTATAGCTCGAGGTGTAGTCCCAGTTGATATCGGCGTTGAACGGCCCTTTGTCGTAGATCAAGCTGACCGAGAACGTGGTGGGCGGCGCTTCGTTGACCGCACCGGTGGAGTTGCCGAACTGATCGTAGCCCTTGCTCCAGGTGTGGGTGTACTGCATATGCGTGCCCAGACCCATGTCGAGGAAATGCTGCCAGCTCAACTCGACCCCGGTGTAGGTCGACTTGGCGCCGTTGGCCGGAGCGGTGATGGTCCAGAGAAACGGCTTCGACGGGTTGTTCGCTGCGCCCGGTTGCCCATTATCGTACTCCACGGTGCCGAGATCGACGCTGGTTTGGGTGGCCGTGTAGATGTCGTTCGTGACTTTCTTGCCGAATAGCGCTGCGTTGAGCGCCGCATGCGGCTGGTAGTACCACTCGAGAGACAAGTCCACAGACCAAGCCTTGATCGGCTTGAGTCCCGCGGTGCCGGTGTAATCGAGTTCCGGTGTGCCGTTGATTGCTTGGTTGGTCGAGTTCGGCGCCAGTTGGTTCAAATTCGGCCGCGAGATGGTCTCACCCGCCGCCGCCCGAAACTGCAGCCGGTCCGGCACCACCCAGTAGCTTAGGTTGGCGGACGGCAGCGCCACCGTGTAGCTGGCGTCCTGTAAGAACTGCGTCGCGGTGCTGTAATCGACGTTGAAGCTCTGCACCGAATTGTTCGAATTAAGGGTCCATATGTCCGTCGGCACGGATTCGGCGGTGGCGGCCAGGGTCGAGGTGCGCACCACGCGTACGCCGACATTTCCCGACCAGTTGTTGCCGGCGAAGGTGGCTTCCGTATAGAAGGAATAGGTCTTCTCGGCGACTTGATAGGAGTTGAACGGGTTCGGCTGCGGCAGCGTACTCGCAAAGTTGAAGGGCGTGGCGCACGGCAGCGTCGCGCAGTAGGCAGGGTTGGGTTTGCCGTTCAAGCTCGCCATGAATGCCAGCAGCTGGGCGGTGTTCAACTGCGGCAGCACCATCGGATACGAGCCGCCGGCGCCTTGCATGAAATTGGGGGGACTGGTGAAGGAAATGACATTGAAGCCCTGCGAGCCGAAGGAATAAGGGCTGCATTGCACCCCCGTGTCACAAGGACCGGTTTGGTACAGCGTGCCGTACTGACCGGAGCCATTGGTCCAGTCGTTGCTGCTGTCGACACGGCTCTTCTCGCGGTGGTTGTAGCCGACGCCGAACAGCAACTTGTCGAAGAATCCCAGACCCGCCTTGTAGTCTCCGTCGAGCGTGAATCCCGTGACTTGGTCATGCACGGAATAACCGTTGAGGCCGTCGTAGTGCGTGGACCAGTATTTGTTGTTGTTGAGGAAGCCTGAGTTCATCAGCGCCGTATACGAGCAGTAGCCGGCTTTGGTGGCGCTCGCGGTGCCGCTCGGGCACGCCGAGAGGCCGAGCTGGCTGGGCGGAACCATCACGTTGAGACTCGGCAGACTGTGCGGCAGGTCAGTGACCGTGATGAAGTCCTCGGCATATAACTGACTCGACACCAAGCCCGCGGTCACGAAGGTGTCGGTGCCGCCCTCGGGACGATTCGCGGTCGAGCGATAGGCATCGAAGCCGAGCGAGAACCTGTCGGTGGGGGTCCAGGTGCCCTTCAAGCCATACATCGTTGTGACGACGTTGCGGTTGATGGTGTTATTGACGATCTCCGGCGTGAAGTTGTTCGCCGTCACCCCGGTGACGAGGCCGTTTTGGATCGTGGCACTGGAGTCCGACCACGTGCCTTTGCCGTTCTGATCAAAGCCAAATGGGAAGTAATACGATTGGTTGTAGCCGATCTGCGGATCTTGCAGTTTGGTCCAGAGGCCGTCGGCGACCAGCTTCAACGTGTCGTTGGGGCGCCATTCGAGGCTTCCGGACAAAGCATCACGCTTCTTTTCGTCGAAGACCGAGCCGAAGGTGATGCAGCACGGCGCGGCGGTGATCGGCGTCCCTGCGGGCGGGTCAGAGTTGGAATCCTCGAAGGGGAAGGCGTTCGCATCGTAGATGTCCTGGCTGTACGCGTTCAGCGCATCGGTACGGGTGTGCGTGTCGGACCGCACGCCCGCGATCAGGAATCCCAGAGTATTGTCGAGCAGCGTGTCCGAGACGAACGCTGAGGCCTTGTAGCCATGCAGCGTGGTCATTTGGTTGTAATTGCCCTCGGCATGCGCGCCGCCATGGAAGCCCATGTTATCGAACGGACTCGCGGTGCGCAGGTTCACCGTGCCGCCGATGCTGCCTTCGACCGCCGAGGCTTCCGAAGTTTTGAGCACGTCGGCGCCCGAGATCACCTCTGAGGGCAGCACGTCGAACGCGAGGTCGCGGGCATCATCATCGGTGGCGAGAATGCGGTTGTTCAAGGTGACGATGTTGTATTGCGGTCCAAAGCCGCGCACCGACACCTTCTGTCCTTCGCCGCCCGTGGTGCGGCTGATGGTAATGCCGGGCAGATGCTCGAGCGAGTCGGCGACGTCGGCATCCGGAAACCGGCCGAGCTCTTCGGCGTTGATCGAATCCAATACCACGGTCGCATTCTTTTTAATGTCGAGCGACTTCTCCAGGCTGGCTCGAAGACCGGTGACGACGATCTCAGATAGCTCGGGCCCCTGATCGCTTTTCGCGCCGGTGGTGGCCGGCGCTGCCGTTGTCGACGCCGGCGCGTCCGCGGCACCGGAAGCATCAGCGGCACAGGCGATTCCGCCGATGGCTGCCGCGAATGGCAGGCAAATCGCAATCAAAGTACGCTTGAGGTTAGGCACCTTCATCTCCCCGTGCCATTTTGAAATGGCTTATAGACCTATCGCTTGGACGACAAACGAAAGTAAGTGAAAGCTACATCCCGGTATTTACTTTCGTATTCTTACATTTAATGTTATTGTTATTTTCGAACAAGTCAATAGGCGACGCCTCCGTCAATGAATAAAAGCCCATGACTCTCGGTAAAACTTCGCGTAGACAGTTCGTTCAATTTGCCGGGGGACTCGCTCTCACGCTGCGGCATGGCTTGCTGCCGGCGCAGATCGCTGACGGCGGGCCGCGCCCGCCCCCAAGTCAGGGCGGTACGGCCAGCATCGAGGATTCGGTGCTGCGCATCGACTGGGATGCAAAGCTCCATACCCAGGTGTCGCGCAAGGCCGGCGGGCGGCTAATCCCCATGACCAGCTGGGGGGCGAGCGACTACCTGCAGCGCGCCGACGATTCGCACATCGCCGACTTCACGTTCAAAACCAAGTCGCAGGATGCCGTCGACGATGCCAACGGACCGGGCAACCGGCTCACGGTGTCCGGCACCTCCGCCGACGGCGTCGAGAAAACGGTCGAGGTGATCCTCTATCAACGTCATCCCGGCATCGCGCTAGTCCGGGTCTCGTACCGCAACGCCGGCCCGCATATCCTGAGCTTTCACAGCTGGACCAATGGGGATTCCCGGATGCCCGCGTCCGGCACCCGCGCCCCGCAATTCTGGTGCTACTCGGGTGCGTCCTATGAGGACCGCCGCGATTGGGTGCAACCGGTCGAGCCCGGATTCACGCAAGACAACTTTCTCGGCATGGCGGCGTCCGACTACGGTGGCGGCACGCCCATTGTCGATGTGTGGCGCCGCGACGGCGGCCTGGCCGTGGGCCATGTCGAGACCACGCCGCGACGCGTGTCGCTTCCCGTGGAGGGACAGCGCGCCGCCGCCCGCGTGGCCGTGTGCGGCCGCGACAAGCACAATCTCAAACCCGGCGAGCGATTCGATACGCCGCAGACTTTTGTGGCGGTGCATGAGGGCGACTATTTCGCCGTCTTGAATCGCTACCGCGTTCTGATGTCCGAACGCGGTCTGACGCCGGCCGTCCCGCCGCCGTCGGCTTACGAGGCGATCTGGTGTGCCTGGGGCTACGAACGCGACTGCACCACGGCGCTGATCGAAGGAACGCTGTCCAAGGTCAAGGACTTGGGGCTGCGATGGGCCGTCATCGACGATGGCTGGCAGGCAATGATCGGCGATTGGAGTCCGCATCGCGCGAAGTATCCGAACGGCGAAGCCGACCTGCGCCATCTCGTCGACAATATTCGCGCGGCCGGCTTGAAGCCGCGGCTCTGGTACTCCCCGTTGTCCGCTGCGCCGGGATCGGACTTGCTGCACGATCACGCCGACATGCTGCTGCTCGACAAGGAAGGCGCGGTGCAGAATATCACCTGGTGGAACAGCTTCTACCTCTGTCCCGCCTATGAAAAGACCGTGCAGTACACTCAGGGCCTGATCAAAAAATTTATCGGCGACTGGGGATTTGCCGGACTTAAAATCGACGGCCAGCATTTGAACAATGTCGCGCCCTGTTTCAATCCCGCACATCACCACGCCCGCCCCGAGGAGTCCGTGGAGGGTCTGCAAACTTTCTTCCGTGCCATCTACCAAACGGCGACGGCCATCAATCCCGACGCGGTGATCGAACTGTGCCCCTGCGGCACCGCCTACTCGGCATTCAACTTTCCGTACATGAATCAGGCCCCCGCCTCCGATCCCGAGTCCTCCTGGCAGGTGCGGCTCAAAGGCAAGACGTTGAAGGGCCTCATGGGCCCGAGCGCCGCCTTCGCCGGGGATCACGTGGAACTCAGCGATCACCACGATGACTTCGCCTCCACCGTGGGGGTCGGCGGCATCGTCTCGACCAAATTCACCTGGCCGCTCGATCCAAAGCCGAAGGATTCATTTTTGCTGACGCCGGAGAAGGAAGGTGAATGGCGCCGTTGGATCGCGGTGTACCAGGAGAAGATGCTGCCGCTCGGGACCTATCGCGGTGAGCTCTACGACATCGGCTTCGACAAACCCGAGACGCACGTCGTCGAGAAGTCGGGCCGCCTGTACTATGCCTTTTACGCGCCCAATTTTGCCGGGCACGTGCCGCTGCGCGGTCTCACTGCCGGCCGCTACCGGCTGCGCGACTACATCAACGGACATGACTACGGCGAGATCTCGGCTGCCGCTGCGCGACTGCAGATTGCCTTCCAGGGCTCGTTGCTGATTGAGGCCACGCCCGTCTAATGATGCACTCGGCTGAATCGGGTCTGCTGATCGAGGAGCGCCGCCGGCGCATCTGCGAGCTGTTGCGCGAGGAAGGCCGGGTCGTGGTCGAATCCCTGGCGACGCGCTTCGGCACTTCGCAGGTCACCATCCGCGCCGATCTCTCGGCGCTCGAATCGGCCGGTGCGCTCACCCGCACTCACGGCGGGGCCATCCGCGCCGAGGAAGCCGACGCGGACGAGCCGCTGGGCGTCAAACAATTGAAGCAGCATGCGGAGAAGGTGCGGATCGCCCAGGAAGCCGTCTCTCTCATCCGCGACGGCGAAACGATTATTCTGGACTCCGGCACCACCACCGCCGAGATCGCGCGCGCGCTGCGCAAGGCCGATCTCAAGTCCATCAATGTGATCACCAACGCATTGAATCTCGCGGCCCTGCTCATGGACGTGCCGGCGGTGCGCCTGATCGTGCCCGGGGGCCTTTTGCGCCGCGAATCGAATTCTCTGTCCGGTCCCATGGCCGAGGCAGCGCTCGAGAACCTGCAGGCCGACCGTCTATATCTCGGCGCCGACGGTTTGGATGCCGAAATCGGGGTCATGACCCCGCATCTGCAGGAGGCGGAACTCAACGCCAAGATGATCCGGATCTCGCAGCAGGTGGTGGTGGTCGCCGACTCGTCCAAGCTCATCCGCCGCAACGTCTCACTCATCGCCAAAACGGAACAGATCCACATGCTCATTACTGATCGGGCCGCGCCCGCGGAGGCCGTCGAGGCCCTGCGCCAGCGGGGCGTTGAAGTGCGGCTCGTATGACACCTTCCCGCGGTTGGATCTCGGCGCCGCTCGCGGCGCTGCTCGCGGTGCTCGCTGCCGCCGCCCCTGGCGCGCGCGGCGCCGCCGGCGACAGCTACTACTCGAACGACGATTTTGCCCGCGTCGAGAAAATCGATGCCCACGTGCATCTGCATGGCCGTGCCGACGGGTTCATGGCGCAGGCCATCCATGACCACATGAGCATCCTGAGCATCAATGTCGACTATCCCGACTTTCCGCCGCTCCCCGAACAGCTGCGCGACGCGGTCTCGCTCAAACAGCGCTATCCCGGACGTGTGGCCTTCGCCGGCGCCTTCTCCGTGCAGAATTTCCAATCGCCGGGCTGGGCCGGGGAGGCGCTGAAGCAGATCGACCAGGCGTTAGCTCAGGGCGCCGTGGGCTTCAAGGTGTGGAAGAACATCGGCATGAGTCTTCAGGATCCCGACGGGCGCTATGTGATGCTCGACGACCCACGGTTCGCGCCCGTGTTCGCGCGGATGGAGCGCGACCACATCCCCCTCCTGGCGCATCAGGCGGAGCCGCTTAATTGTTGGCTGCCCTTCGATCAAATGACCGTGCGCGGCGATCGGGAGTATTTCCAGGAGCACCCGCAGTACTATATGTACAAGCATCCGGAGATGCCCTCGCATGATGCCATCCTCGCCGCCCGCGATCGGATGATGAAGGCGCATCCGGCGCTGCGCGTCGACGCCGTGCACCTGGCCTCGCTCGAATGGGACGTGGACAAGGTGGCGGATTTTCTGGATCGCTTTCCCACCGCTCATGTCGATCTGGCGGCACGCCTGGTGCACCTCGAGTATCAAGCGACCAGCCATCCCGCCAAGGTCCGGCAGTTTCTGATCCGCTACCAGGATCGGATTCTCTACGGCAGCGACGATGCGTACGGACCGAAAGACGCGGATCCCAAGGCCGCAGCCGAGGTGCATGCCGACTGGGTGGCGGACTGGCAGTTCCTTGCGACCTCCGCCGTGGCGCACTCGCCTGACTTCGCCAAAACCTTCGAAGGGATGCACCTGCCGCGCGAGGTGATCGACAAGATCTACCGGCGCAACGCCGAGTCCGTGTTCAAGGGCGCGTGGGCCATTCCGACGTCTTGAGCGGATCCTGACCTGATATCAAGTTGCCGGTGCGGGCACCTTGCGCAGCGCGGTCCATGCCGCCGCGGAAAACACCAGCACATTGGCGACGATGACGGGAGTGGCGTTGATCAGCACGCCGTAGGTCAACCACAGCAGCGCGCCGACCATTTGCGCGCCGCGCAGCAGCGCTGGGCGCGCGAAGAAGTACGAGCCCACAAACACCGTCGTCGCCGACCATCCGAGCAGGTCCGTCGCCGAGTGGTTCATATGGCTTCCGCTCGCGGCCGCGCGCCGACGCTGAGCATGTCGCCGATCTTCACCCGATCGGTTCGATCCTTCTCCCACTCGTTGAGCGACAACCCGTAGGTTTCAAACAATTCTCGGATATCTCCCGTTCGCCAGTGCAGCAATTGATCGAGTATGGGGACCAAGATGCTGAAGGCGTTCTCGCTGAGTACCGTGCTCTTGGCAATGTGCGCGAGCTGCTTATTTTCGGAAACGGCGATGGTGAAGCCGTCGTGGTTGTTGACATGCAGCATGACGTGCACGTCCGAGCTGCCGTCCCCCACATAGATCATGCGATCGGGCGTCACTGCCAAGCGATGCTGGAGTTCCTCGATGACCGCAACCTTGCCGTATCCGGCGGGCACGCGCTTGATGGCACGCACCTCCCCGGTACGGGAGTCAAAATCCAGCTCGGTGCCGTAAATGTTCTCGGGAGGAATGACGCCGTCCAACGCCGAGATGACGATCTCGCGGGGGGCGGCGGAAATCACGAAAAAGGAAAAGCGATATCCCTCCGTGCCGCGCCTCATGAAATCAGCCAAGGCCGGAATTGCGCTCTTGAGGCGAACACGGCGGCCCGCCTCGATGAGGTGTTCGCGGCGCACGCCGCGGAACTCGGGATCGTGACGGATCAAATAAGCCAGTTCACCGCCCTGCTGCACGAGATTGCTCCGCGCAAGGCCGGCTACCCGATCTTCAAATCCTCGGACCCCCAGCAACTCGCTCAACACGAGCCCCGAGTCATTAAAGCTCAGCGTTTGGTCGAAATCTGAGGCGAGCAGGTAGTGCTTGAGCGGGGTGTCGGTCATCGGCGATCTCCTAAGGTCCATGAGCAGAGAAGCTCAGACTCTATGATCAATCAATGAACAACGAATGTCAGCTGATAAAGATTGAGCGGACCGTGCATTCCTCTCATGTGCAACGAGACAGAACTGTGACGCAGACAACACCCTGTGAACCTAAAACCGCGTACCGAGGGCCGGGCGCGGGCGATGCCCTTCAGGCGCGGGCAGTCTTAAGCATCGCTGGCCTGGCGCAAATTTCGCCGCGTCGCCACGAGATGCGGATTCTCGGGCGGAAGCTGCGATTCCAGCGCGGCGAGCGCCGTCTGCAAGAGTATCGCGCCCTCGCGTGATCGACCCGTCATATGCAGCAGTCGGCCCAGATTGTTGCGCGTCAGGGCAAGATCCGGACTGGTCTTGCCGAGCAAGCGCTCCTTGAGCACCATGGATCGACGATAGTGCGCTTCCGCCTCGGCCTCACGTCCACGCATTTCCAACACGGCCGCGAGGTTGTGCAAAGCGGCCGCGACTTCGTAATGATCGGCCCCATGGGTCTTGATCATGAAGTGGAGCACCTGAAGGTGAATGGGCTCGCTCTCATCGTAGCGCTCGAGCCCGTCCAAGATGGAGGCATAGGCCGCCGCATCCAGCATGGCCGAAGGATGGTCTTCCCCGAGCAATTGCCGCGAGATTTCCCACGCCCGACGCCCGGGTTCCTCCGCCGCAGCGAAATCTCCTTGCATGTGCAGCACTCCGCCGATGTTGTGCAGAATGACGCTGACCGGTATCGACACCGGACCGTGCGCCGCGGTGAACGTGCGCAAGGCCTGCTCGTACAACTTTCTCGCCGCGGCGAATTGCCCGGAATACTTGTAGAACATGCCGAGATTGTTGCGCGCATCGGCCACCGCTTCGGAGGCCTCGCCGAACACGGCGATGCTGCGGCCGAGCGCATCCTTCAGGTGTCCTTCCGCTTGCGCGTAGTCGCCCCGCAGCCGCCACAGTTCGCCCAGTAGAGTCAAGGTGAACACTCGTATCTGGGTGGCGCTCTCGCCGACGAATTGATCGCCCAGGGACTGCTCGATGTCATGCGCGCATAGGGCGAACGACAATGCGGATTCATAGTGTTGTAAGTCGCGTTCCAGTTGCGCCAGATCGTTCAGCAAATTGGCGGCGTCGGCGGACTCGGCGCCATCCGTGGCTGCCACCAGCGACAGCGCTTCCTGAGACACTACCAACGCTTCCTCGAGTCTTCCCTCGGATTGCAGCGCCCAGGCTCGCTCTTGTAGTTCGGCGGCGTCCATCAGGGGTGCGCAATCACGATCAAGGTGGGTGCCCGGCGCATGACGCATTCCAGACACTGGCGCAGGTTCTCAGGATCGAGTGCGGCCAAACATTCGTCGAGCACCACCACGTCGGCCTGCTGCAGCAGGGCGCGAGCCAGAAAAATCCTGCTGCGCTCGCCCTGCGAAAGACGCCAACCCGTGTCGCCCACGATTTGATTGAGTCCGGCCGGCATCCGATCGATCAAGCCGCCCAGCCCCAGTTCTCGGCACACGGCCTCGGCCTCTGCGATATCGCCGGCGCTGGGCGGGTAATCGCGCGACATCAGCAAGTTGAACAGGAGCGGAGCGGAGACGACATGATTGTCGTGATACTGCGGCGCCAGGGCGACGCGCTGCCGCCATTCAAAGTCGCCCAGCGTCGGGCGGTCGAGGCCTCCCGCGAGAACGAATCCTTCCGATGGCGCGCGCGCGCCCGCCAGGATGGCGGCCAATGTGGACTTGCCGCTTCCGGAGGCGCCTTCGAGCAGCACTTGATCACCGCGCTCCAGCGCCAAGCTGCACCCACCCAGGATCGGATCCCGCCGATTGGCTTGACTGTAGCCCACGTTGCGCGCCTGCAGCAGCGTGTTGGTGCGCTCACTGGCGGCCGTGCCACAGACTGCCGCCCGCAACGGCGTTTGTCCGCCGGCATCGAATATCGGGCGGACAATGTTCCAGGCAGTCAAGGCCGCGGCAGCGCGCGAAAAACCAAAGCACAGCCGCTCGAAAGAGACCGCGGCGAACAGCATGGTGCCCAAGGTGATCGCGAGTTCAATCAAGGTCGCGCCGCCCGTCAAAAAGGTCGGACCGAGCGCTGCCAGTGCCGCAATGACATAGCCGCGCGGCAGCGCGGCGGCGATTTGTGCCGCGCCGTTGTCGAGTTGGCGCGACTTCGTCAAGTACCGATCGAGCGCGGCATCGTCATCCTCGTGCCACAGTGCCGGCGCTTGCTGCGTCACCCGGGTGCGATGGGCCGTCATGTTCTCCGCCAGCCGATTGGTCAAACCCACCCGCTGCCGCGTCCACTGGGCCCGCAGGCGAAGATTACGGGCGAATAGTCCCGCGGCAAGCATTCCCCAAACCACGAGCACGGCGATCTCGGCCATGCTGGCCGCTCCCCAGAACAATAGAATCGGCGCCGCCAGCAGCTCGATCGACGCCATGACGGTGGCGACGCCGCCGCTCGCGGCCATTTCATCGATGGCGTCAGACTCCAGCACCTCGCTCATGAGTTCGCCGGTACCCTTGACGTGCACCACATCGCTGTCGATGGCCATGGCGCCCGACAGGAATCGTTGCTTCAGCAGTCCGCCGATCCCCACTGAGACCACGCCCTGCAACCAGGTGGTGGCCGCGTGCAATGGGACGGTGCTGCCGAGCGCCAGTGCCCAGGCCGCCAGCCAGGCCGCATCGAACCGGCCGCTCAATGCTCCCGAACCGATGCAGGCCCAACTCGTCAGCATCACGACGGTCTCCAGCACGTGACCGCCGATGAGTCCCACGCCCTGCCAGAGCACGCCGGCGCGCTTCAGCTCCGTGAGGAAACCGGCGGAATCGACCTGAGGTTCACTCAGGGTGGCGGCCCCCGCCGCACCCGGGGGCGCCTCGAGCCGGCCGAGATACATGGCGAGGGCGGCGCTCATGCGCGCTCCACCAGAGTCTCGCTCAAGGTTCCGGCGTTCAGGTGCAGCTTCCGCCATTTTGGGTGCGCCCAGAGATCTCGCGCGACGGCGCCTTCCTCCTCGAGCAATTGCGCATAACGCGAGCCGGCAGTATCGCGCAGCGCTTGCGGCGGTCCTTGTTCGACGATACGGCCGCCCTCGATCACCAGCACCCGATCGAAATTCAGAGTGTCCGACACGTCGTGCGTGATGCAAAGCAGGGTGGCGTCGCGAAAGCGTCGGCGCGCGACGGCCACCAACTGTCTGCGCTGCGCCCGTCCTAGGCCGCGAGCGGGCTCGTCGAGGATGGCAAGGCGCACACCGGATCGGCCGAAGGCGCGGGCCGCGCGGATTCGTTGACCCTCACCGCCTGACACCAGGCTGCCGCCCTCGCCAATGGACATTTGCAGCCCGTCCGGCGATCGCCGTAGGATTTTCTCAAGATCAGCCACGTCGATGGATTTCTCGACCGAGTGGGCCGCGGCGTCGCTGTTGCCATAGCGCAGGTTGTCGTACAGCGTTGCGCGAAACAGATGGACCTGCGGGTCGATCCATGCGGACTCGCGCCGCAGGCGGTTGAGCCGTCCCGAATCGAGAAGGGCATCGTCCACTCGCACGCAGCCGCTCGCCGGCGCATGCCAACCCAAGAGGCAGCCGACCAATGACGATTTTCCGGCGCCGGATACGCCCACAATACCGATGTGCTCGCCCGGGCGCACATGCAAGGTAACCTCCTCCAGCACCTTGTGCCCGCCCACCACGATGCTCGCGTTCTCGATATCGATTTTGACGCCGCCGCGCTTAGAGGATGCGAAGTCTGCGCTCGCAGGCTCCTCCGGTGAGCTGATCAATTCCAAGAATCGCAGCATGGTGTTGCGCATGGCCGGCAGGCTGCGGGCCACCGCGGCAAGATCCTGCCCCAGCGCCGGAATCGAAACGGCCCAGTAAATGAGCAGCAGCAGGCCGGCCGGACTGCCCCCGGAGTCGGCATTGCGATACACCAGCGCGATCACCAACGCCAAGGTCAGAGCCATCTGCACCGCCTCGGCTCGCACAAACAATGCCTGCTGATGCAGCCCGGCGGACGCCCAATGGCGCAGTTGGCCGGCCTGCACGCTGCGCATCGATTTCTCGGCGCAATGTGCTTTGATGGCGCGCGAGCCCAGCAGCACATCTCGATACAAGGAACTCAAGGAGGCGCTGATTTCGCGAAAACGCAAGTCGCGTTCAGCCATGGACGGCAGAAATATCGCGGGCACGCCGCAGGCCGCGAGCACGGCGCAGCTCGTCAACCAGGCGGAGCCCGGGTAAACCCAAGCGATCGCCATGCCCGTGATCAGGATGCTCGCCACCAGGTGCAGGCAGTGCCCGGCAATGTCGGGCAGCAGCCGCAGTAGCCGCAGCGAATGGGCGCGCGACGCCATATCCGAGATCAGCCGCGACTGGAAATATCCATCGCTGAGCCGCGGCACTTTCGACAAGAATCGAGCGCGCAAACCGACCTCCAGCTGGCGCCCCAATCGACACATGCTCAAGGACGCCGGCCAATCGAGCGCCAGCAGGGTGGCCAGAAACAGCAACACGGATGTCATGGCGGCCAACCGCTCCGCCGTCGAGTGCAGATGCCGCCCCATGTCGAACAGCCCGCGGAATAGCAGCGCCTCGAGCACGGTGCCGAAGGCCGCCGCACACACGGCGATCATGGTAACGGCCGGCAATGCCCAGCCGCATTCGCGCAGAATTCTCCACGCCGCATCCCACATTCGCGGCTCCGGCTCTGTGCGAATTCGCAGCAGCGACGGCGGCAGCGACGCATCGACGGCGTGCAAGGTCGCTTGGCAGGCGCTCAAGAGCACCGCGCCGCGAATGATCACCCTGTCGGCGTCGTTCGGATGCGGCCGTGCCGTCCAGAATTCGGCGGGTATTGCCTGCGGGTTGTCGGCGCAGTCAATCATGAGCGCGCGCGCTTCTGCGCCGCATCGCAACTTCCCCGCCGCCTTCAGGGTCCCGGCCAAGCGCAGCGCGGCGTCCTGATGCTTGGGATCGGACCAATGCCGCACGGGAATCCTGAGTGCCCGCATCCGCTCGTCGATTCCCGCCGTGAATTGACCGGAACGGGACCATTCTCCCCAGGCATCAGCCGTCACCGCCTGCTCGTGGATGTACAGGGACTTCAAGAAACTGCTGCGCGGCACCCAAACGCGGCCCGCCGCCGGATCCATCACTTGCAGCCACGGGCCATGAACTCGCCACAGCACCACAAAGTGGGCGCCGCCATCCGGAAATGTGACCACCACGATGGCCGGCAGGCAGCCGGTTCGAGTCAGCAACAGCAGGTCCGGCGGCAGCATGGCTTGCGACAGCGGCATGCCGAGCTGATCGGCAATGGCCTCGATGGTGTCGATCGACGTGCCGTCCACATCGGTTTGGCAGGCCTCGCGCAACCGCCCATAGGATAGATACACGCCAAATCCGCCGAATAGCGCCTTCAAGGCGGCCGGCCCGCAATCCATCGCGGACGTTTGGATCACCTCGGGGATGAGAAATCGACGTTTCATAGCGGCCGAGTCAGCCATTGCCCGGCCGTACGCAAGGTGAGCCCCATGGGCGACACCCGTTCCACGGCGACCTCCAGGGTGCCCGGCATTCCATGCTGCAAGGTGCCGCGAAAGCTCGATTTTTCCGCCAATGCCAATTCGACGCGCACCTTGCCGTCGCGCACTTCTTGGGCGACCCGCTCGACTCGCGCCGAGACCGTGCCGAATTCAGCCCACGGAAATCCGTCGAGACGCAGCGTCGCGGATTCGCCGGCACGAATCCGGCCGAAGGCTGCCTGAGCTGGGAATTGCGCCACGACCAAGAGATTGCCGGCGGGCACGATGGAGCCCAAACGCTCGCCCTCGGCCACGACCGCGCCGACCCGCAGCATCGCCGCTTCGCCGACCCGGCCGTCCACCGGGGCGCGAATGCGGCGGCGCTCGATCTCGTAAGCCAGGCGGGCCGACTCGGCTTGCAGCGTATCGCGCTGCGCATCGAGCGAGGCGATTTCCCCCTGCAGCCGCGCGATTCTGACTTCGCGCTCCCGGTCGTGGGTACTCTGATCCTGCGGAATTCGCCCCGCAGCGGCTTGCAAGGCCGCCATTGCCGCGCGCAGCCGGCCCGCCTCGCTCTCGGCTTTCTGCATGTCGCGGGTCGACACGATCTGTTGAGAATAGAGCTTGCGGATGCGCTCCAAGTCTTGATCGGCCAGATGTGCGGACATTTCGGCCTCGTGCACCCGCTCCTGCGCCTCGCGCGCGCTTAGGCGCGAACTATGGTCCTCCTCGCCGCGCGCGCTGGTTTCCGCCTCGACCTGTGAGCGCAGTCGTGCCAATTGCGGCTCGAGTCCCTGGATCTGCACCTGCGCTTCCCGCATCTGCAATTGCTGCGGCATCGAGTCGATTTCCACCAACACGTCGCCGCGATGGACGGGTTGGCCGACGCGAAGATTGCCGGTGACGATTCGGCCGAGGAACGGCGACTCGACGGGATAGGTGGCGCCGTCGAGCTCTACCCGCGCTTCCGAGGCGACTTCATAGAGCGACACGCGCACGAACGCGGCCCAGCACAGCCAGGCGGCGAGTACCGCGACCGCGGCCGACAGCATCCATACCGTCGCGTGGGTCCGATCGGCCTGAAGCCGGTGGAAGCTGCGGGCGAAGTCGCTCATGGCTGACCTCTGGCAATGATTCCACCGGCCCTTATTCAGCCGGCCCGAAGCGTTGAGTTGTGATTGCTTGAGAGCCTGCCGACACGGATGTGGGTCTTGATTTGCATGATGATCCCCTTGAATTGGACTTTGCCGCCTTCCCCGAATGCCTCGTCAAATGGCGCGAAGTCCGATGCCAGCATCGAACTTCGCGCCTGCACCTGGGCGTCGGTTACCGAACCGTCGCGTTGTGCTGGCCCTGCGGAGGACGACCGACCTTGATGTGAGTCTTGATGTTCATGATATTTCCTTGTTCTGAATTGATGATTTTGGACACTTCCACTAGCCGGCTTATTCCGGTCCCCCTCGCGGAGTCTCGTATTTCAACCGTCTACATCCACTAGAACGGAAACCACCAAAAAATAGTGCCAAGAATCGCAGCGCAGTCATTGGTCAGAAAACAATCAGTTGCCAGCCGCGCTGGATTTGGGCATCCTGGATTGAGAATTCCAAGGAAGAATTCAGGGAGAATCCGGATGGTTGTGGATGAGTCGCCATCGGTGGACGAGCAACCGAAGCTCGACTGCAACACTTCGAACGCACTGAGATTCGCAGCTCTTTACCAGGAGCTGCGGCAGCTGGCTGAACGTCAATTGCGACGCAGCGCCAACGCACAGGTCAGCCCCACCACCCTGCTTCACGAAGCCTATTTGGGAATGTCCGGCAAAGAGGCCGTCATTCCGGACCGCCAACGATTTCTCGGTTATGCCGCCTGCATCATGCGCCGACTGATCATCGACTTGGTGCGCGAGCGCCGTGCGTTGAAACGCGGCGGAGCTTTTCATATCACTCAGCTTCCCACCGACATCGAACAACCCACCGACGAGGAAAGCAAACTGACGCGTCTGTCGGAAGCGCTTGACGAATTGGCAAAGCGGGATCAACGCCTGGCCGAACTCGTGGACCTTAGGTATTTCTGTGGCTACACGTTTGACGACATCGCCGCACAGCGCGGCGAATCGGTGCGCAGCGCAAAGCGGGATTGGGCGAAGGCTCGCGTGATCTTGTTTCAGAAAATGGTCGAACTACCGTAAGCCGTTCCGCGAGATGCCAAATCCAACGATCGCGGGCGTATCCATCGAGGGTTTGACCCCATCGCAATACTTACGGTTTTCAGCGCTGCTGGAAGAATCCATCGACATGGCCGCCGAGGCGCGGCGTCCCTGGCTCGCCGCCCTCAAACTGCACGAACCGATTCTCGCGGCGGCACTCGATAGGTTTTTCATCTCGCAGGAAGCCTGCGATGCGGCCGGATTTCTCTCGGCCGAGGGCGCCGTGGGCAATGATTTGGCGTCGCTGCTGGCGGCAGACCCGGGCCTCATCGGCAGACAGTTTGGCGCCTATCGCGTTCTGTCCCTGCTGGGCCACGGCGGCATGGGCAGCGTGTGGCTGGCCGAGCGCACTGACGGCTTATTCACACGCACGGTGGCGTTGAAGCTCGTGCACCCGGCATTGGTCGGCCGCGTGATGACCGAGCGCTTTGGCCGGGAGCGGGAAATTCTGGCCAGCCTCAATCATCCGAACGTTGCGCGGCTGTTTGACGCGGGACTGTCGCAGGACGGTCAACCCTACCTGGCGCTCGAGTACATCGCCGGCAGGCCCCTCACGACTTACTGCGACGACCGCCGGCTCCCGCTGCGCGAACGCCTGGAGCTGTTTCGGCAGGTGTTGGCTGCCGTTCAGTATGCGCATGCCCATTTGGTGATTCACCGGGATCTGAAGCCATCGAATATTTTGGTGAGCGACGATGAGCAGGCGCATTTGCTGGATTTCGGCATCGCAAAGCTGCTGACCGAAGGGCAGGTGAAGGAAACCGAATTGACGCGGATGGGCGGCCGCGCCTTGACGCCTGACTACGCCTCGCCCGAACAGATTGTCGGGGCGCCCATCACTATCGCGGCGGACATCTACTCGCTCGGAGTGATGCTGTACGAATTGACGACGGGTGAGCGCCCTTACCGCCTGAAGCGCGACACCCGGGGCGCTCTCGAAGAGGCGATCCTGCAGGCGGACCCGATACCGCCCAGCCGCAGTATGGTAAGCGATGCGGCCGCACAGACGCGCACCACCACGGCCAAAAAATTGCCGCGTGCGCTCAAGGGGGACATCGACACCATAGTCATGAAGGCGATGAAGAAGGCACCCATCGAGCGCTACGCAACCGCCAACGCCTTCGCGGAGGACATTGCGCGCTATCTGAACGGCGATGCGGTCCTGGCACAGGGGGATAGCTTCAGCTATCGCGCCCTGAAATTCTCACGCCGGCACCGGCTCGCCATCGCCGCCGCCGGCATTCTCATCGTGAGCCTGGCCGGCGGCCTCGCGGGAACGACCTACGAGGCAAGGATTGCAGCGACGCAACGGGACGCGGCCCTGCAGGCTCAGTCGCATTCGCTGACGCAGACGGCTGCCGCGCGCCTCGGCACGGACTCCACCAATGCCATGGGGATCATTCTCGAGGTGTTGCCCGGCAAAGAACTGAAACCCTCGTATACACCGGAAGCCCTCAGCGTGTTCCAGGAAGCGCGCGCTGCTGATGCACAGATCATGGCCATCACGGGGCACACCGGCTCGGTGTGGGATGCCGCGTTTTCGCCGGATGGCAAGCGCATCGTCACGGCGTCCGGCGACCGCACTGCGCGCATCTGGGACGCGGTCACGGGGCAGCAGCTTCAAGTGTTCAAGGGATTCACAAACCCGGTTGCCACGGCGGAATTTTCCCCCGACGGCAGTCGTCTGGTGATGGCGACCATGCAAAAGACCGCCCAGGTCTGGGACATTGCGAGCGGTAAACAGATCCTGACGCTGGAGGGGCATACCGCGGGAATACGACTCGCCGCATTTTCCAGCGACGGAAAACAGATCGTGACCGCGTCCGGCGACAAGACCGCGCGCCTCTGGGATGCAGCGACAGGGCACGAGATCACCCGGTTCGACGGGCATACCGAAAGAGTGACGTCGGCAGCCGTCTCGCGGGACGGTCAGCACGTCGTCACCGCGTCCGGCGACATGACCGCCCGCGTTTGGAATGCCGCGACGGGCCGTGAACTCGTGCAGCTCAAGGGCCACACCGGCTTCGTCCAGACCGCCGCCTTTTCGCCCGATGGTGCGCGCGTGGTGACCGCCTCGGTGGATCATTCTGCCCGCATCTGGGATACCGCGTCCGGTCGACAACTCCTTTTGCTGCGGCACCCGGACTTCGTCTTGTCCGCCACCTACTCTCCGGACGGTCGGCGCATCGTCACCACATCGGTAGACAAGACCACCCGTGTTTGGAATGCGGAGACGGGCGAAGAGCTCAAGCGGCTGGGCGGCCACGGGGACATCGTGCAGACGGCGGTGTTCTCGCCCGACGGTAGCCGCATCGTCACCGCGTCGATGGATAGGACGGCGCGCATTTGGGATGCAGTGCCGGCCGGCCAGATCATACGATTGAGCGGCCATAGCGGCGAGGTGCAGGGCGCCGCCTATTCACCCGACGGCAGCCGCATCGTCACCGCGTCGATGGATAGGACGGCGCGTATCTGGGATGCCGCGACCGGGCGGCAGGTCATGCTGCTGGCCGGGCATACCGACTGGGCCAGCAGCGCTGCATTTTCCCGAGACGGTACGCGCGTGATCACCGGATCGAATGACACCACCGCCCGCGTGTGGGAGGTTGCCACCGGCCGCCAAGAACTGGTGCTGAGTGGGCACACGCAATTGGTGGAAAACGCGGAGTTTTCCCCCGACGGTCGGCACATCGTCACGGCGTCGCCCGACAGTACCGCCCGTATCTGGGACGCCGCCAGCGGCCGGCAAATCCTGGCGCTGAATGGGAAAATAGACCATTTGCGATCCGCCTCCTATTCGCCCGACGGCCGGTTCGTAGTGACGGCGTCGATCGACAAGAACGCCCGCATCTGGGACGCCGCCACCGGCCGGCAAGTGATGCTGTTGAGCGGTCATACCGACTGGGTCAATAGCGCCCATTTTTCACCCGACGGGACGCAGGTCGCGACGGCCTCAAACGACAAGACCGCCCGTATCTGGGATGTGGCGACCGGGCGTCAAGTCATGTTGCTCGGGCATACGGATGTCGTCTGGACGGCCACCTTCTCACACGACGGCAAACAGATCGCGACGGCGTCCAACGACGGCATGGTTCGCATTTGGGATGCCGGCAGCGGCCAACAAACAAAGCTCCTGATGGGGCACACGGACTCGGTGGAGGAAGCGGAGTTCTCGCCTGATGGGGCGCGCATCGTCACGGCATCGAATGATGGGACCGCCGCCGTCTGGGACGCACGCGCTCCCGCCCTGGCGCGTCAGGTTCAGTGGGCCGCGGCGGCCCAGTTTGATCCACTGCGGGACGCGGACCGAGCTCGATTGGGACTGCCTCGCCCTGCGGGAGTGCGCCAATGGCCGAGTCAGGCGTCGAAGTGCGATGAATCCGCGGCGGCACCCTATGATCCGGATCGCCTTGCCGCGGGGTTCATGCTCGACCAGATGGTCGCGGAGATTGCCGTGGCCGCCTGTGCCGGCCCGGCCGGTGGACCTCCGCTCGACGCCCGCGCCCTGTATCAGCGCGGCCGCGCCGAGCTGGCCGGCGGCGATGCTGCCGCCGCCCGACGCGACTTCGAGAAGGCCATGACATCCGGCTATCGAGCCGCAAGGATTGATCTCGGCATGCTGCTCTTGGCACCGTCCGCGGCAAAGACCGATGTTCCACAAGGCATTGCGCTCTACGAGCAGGCCTGGCACGACGGCGTGAACATTGCGGCGTTCGAGCTCGGCAGCCTCTACGAGCACGGCGTCAAGCGCGACGACAATCAAGCCGTGCTGCTCGCGCCGGACGAATCCCGGGCGTGGACCTGGTACCAGAAGGCCGCGGATGCGGCCGAGCCGAACGCGCTGGCTCGCGTCGCGGAACGAGCGGAAGCCGCGAGCCTCTCGGCAACGGATGCGGCCAACAGGGAGGCAGGCCTGCTCGAGGCGTTCAAGTACTACGCAGCGGCGGCGAACCGGGCCCAGTCCGAAGACTGGCCGGACGGGGCCTGGCGAAACTGGCGTTACCGGCGGGCGTCGCTGGCGCGCCTCTTGGCGCGCGCAGGGAAGATGCCGGAGGTGGCTGAGCTGTACAGCGGAATCAGCGCGAAATATGCGCCGACTTCGCCGACACTATGGTCACGGTTATAAACGTTGGATCCCACCCTACGCGCCTCCGCTCCCCCATCCCTGCTCCGTTGGGTGTTGATCATGGGTGGCGCCGGCTTCGCGGCCGGCTTCTTTGGACCCCTGATATTCGCAGCGGATGCCAATCAGGGACCGCTGGTGGGCATCCTGTTCTCGGGGCCGGGCGGAGCAGTTCTCGGGGTCCTGCTGTGGGGGCTGTTCAAGCTGCTGCCCGTCACAGCCGCTCTCAAACGCCGCAGCCTATGGATTTGTTCTCTCGTGCTCGCCATCGTGACGTTGTACTTCGTCATGCCCGAGCCGGCGCTTCGCGGCGACGTCGAAGAAGTGCAAATCAATTCCTGCAAGCGGCCCATCGAAGCGATCGACGATGCTGTCGCCTACTGGGATGCGCGATTCGCCTCGAACTCCACCGGCACCAGGCCGGGTTGGAAGGAAGACTCGCGCCAGATGTTGCAGAACGACGATGGTGTCATTCTCGGTGTCGACATCGTCCGGGCGCGGACTCTGCGTGAAGAGCGCAAGCCCTGGAACAAGGGCAACATCCTGGCGTCGAGTTGGCGCACCGTGGATGATCAGAAATCCTATTACGCTCGATATGCGGGCGGGTCATGTTCGGACTACGCGCTCGGAGCGCACGCGATTCTGTTCAATGATCGATTCTTTGGTGGGGTGCCGACCAATCTGGGATGGCCGCCCAAAAAAGCCGCCAATTTCCTCGACCTTCAAACGCTGGACTCGATCCCGAATCTATACCGGGAATATGCCGGTGACTGACGCTCCTTGGCCGGGCAAATCTATTTGCCGGCCTTCTGATCCAAAGCTCGCGCCTTGGCGATGAGTTCAGTGGACGTCGTCAGCATTTTGGCTTGTTCGTTGGTCACTGTGTACCGGCCGGCGATCGCCAACGTCGGTACGCCGTCGATCCGATAGTTCATTGCAGTGTCCTCCGCTCGGCCCACACTGGTATTCACGCTAAAGGAGCGGTATGCCTCAGTGAATTTCGCCGCCTTCACGCCGTGCTTTGCCACCCACGCTGTGATGCTTTGTTCAGTAAACAATGACACATGCTCTTTGTGAATGGCCTCGAATATCTGCGAATCCAGGCGCGCCAAATCACCCGTGACCTGCAGCGCGTAGTAGGCCCTCACCAGAGTCTCCCATTCGGGATGACCAAGACTCACCGGCACACGTCTGAAGGCGGCATCCTTGGGCAGTACCGCGGTCCAGCGCTCGAGCAGGGGAAGAAACTCGTAGCAATGCGGACAGCCCCAGGAGAAGAATTCAATCACCTCGATCCTGCCGTTGACCTCTTGTCGCTGCGGCACAGCCAATACCGCATAGTCGTGGCCTGCAATCGCACCGGCTTGAACTGAGGTTGAGATGACAAGTAAGGCCAGGGTCAAGAGCCGTAGATGCCTGATCATGTGAACTCCAGTTGTCATAGGCTATATCTTTCTGAGGCCGTCAATATATTCCAATTCGCCTCGCGCCTTGTCGTCATTCGGATCGAGTGCCAGACATTGTCTTGACGCGGCCTGAGGTATCCTCAGAGAATGACGCAGCATCGTTTCCAAGGAGACTGCTGTGACTGAAGTGTTCTATCGCTACGCCGTGCACTGTCCGGTTTGCAAACAAGAATGGATGTCGCAGGGAACCAAGGGTGAACTTGTGGCCGCCCTCGACAACAACAAACCGATTCGCGCTTATGCCGAATGTCACGACTGGCATTGGGACTTGAGCGAGAGTGAGCGCAAGGAATTGGCAGCGAAGTTGCGGGCCTGACTCGCGTTGCCAGGCACGCGGCCCTGCGGATTTGCCGCGTAGTGATGGCCTGCCTTGGGTGTAAACCAGCGACACAACGCTACCTGCGACTGATCTCCTCTTCTAGCGCAGCTGTACGCCGCGCACCGCCAGCGCCGGCGGGACGCTCGCGGCTCGGCGCGCCGGCCAATACACCGCGATCTGCCCGAGCAACAGCATGGCGGCAGCGGCGCCGCCGACCTGAGCGGCATGGATTCGAATCATTTCGAAATGCCCCACCAGCCATAGATTGAGCGCAATGGACAGGGCGATGCCGGCCAGTGCGCCGCTCGACGCAATGACCAGGTTCTCGCGCTGAAACTGCCGCAGAATGCCGCGGCGGGTGGCGCCCAGTGCCCGACGGATGCCGATTTGCCGCCGCCGCTGCGACACCCAGTAGCTCGTGAGTCCGAACATACCGAACGCGGTCACAGCCACCAGCGTGGCGGTCACGGCGCCGAGTACCCAGGCGAGGCCGCGGTCTCTGCGAAATGCCTGCTTGCGTACCTCGTTCATCGACTGCACGCTGATGCTTCGACCGCCGTTGAGCGATCCGAGGGTTTTTTCCACGTCCTTCATCGCTTGATTGAGCTGTCCCGGAACCGCGCGCACCGCCAATGTGGTGTATCCGTCCAACGATCGGTACGGAGCAATGACCGAGTTCTCCGCGAAGTTCAGAAAGTAGCCGGACGTGCTGACAAAAGGTCCCTGCAGCCGGTCCACGATCCCAATGATGGGAGTCGGCACGGCCTCGTTCTCGATATAGAGGGATTTGCCGAGCGCGTCCCCGGCCGGAAACAGTCTGTTGGCCAGCGCGCGCGTCACGATGAAGCCGCTGGCGGGCGGGAACGAATTGGAGGTTCGGTCGACGATTTCCGTGGGCGAAAAATTGCGGCCGGCGATGAGCTTCAGGCCGAACGTTCTCAGCGCGTGATCATCGCCAAAGTAATACGAGGTCATGGCCGACGGCGTCTTCTGCGAGGGCGTGAGGCCGACGGTCATGGACCACCCTCCTCCCTGCAGTGGATATGAATTCGTGGGGTGGGCATCGACCACCCCCGGGAGCGCGCGCAGCACGCCGAGATCAGAAGTCAGTGCCGCGGATGCATTGGCGCTAGGGGCCACGTTCTCGGCATAGGCAAAAAAGATGTTCTGTTCATCGATGCCGGTCGATCGCGAGCTCCAACTCAAGCGGTCGAGGATGAGGGTAAGGGCATTGGAGAGGATGGCCAGCGTCACGGCAATCTGCACGGCGATCAGCACGGCGCCGAACTTCTTCCGATAGATCGCCAGGCGTATTTGTCGGCTGCTGCGCATGTCACTCGGCCTTGAGCTGCAGCGCCGGTTCCACCCACGCCGCGCGCCAGGTGGGATACAACCCCGCCGCGATGGTGGCGGCCATGGCCAACAGCAGCTCGACCGCAACGGTCTTGGCATCGAGGTACGCGAGTGCAGCGTACTCTTCCGACAGTATGACGCGCATCGCCCAGACGCCCAGAACGGTGATGGCCAAACCGGCGGCGGCGCCGATCACGCCGACGAGGCTGGTTTCAACCAGTGCCTGCATCGCAATCGCCCGGCGGCTGGCGCCGAGTGCACGGCGTACGCTGATGTCCTGGGTGCGCCCGATGGTCTTGGCCAGCATCAAGCCCATGGCGTTCATCAGACAGACAAATAGAAACCCGAACGATGCCAGCACCAGGATTCCGAGTTCCCCCGGGACCACATGACGGTACTTGAGCCACTGCATGACATCCCGTATCTGCGTATGGGCCGGCCAGTGGAAGCGGCCGTTGCGCGTTTGTTCCGCGGCATAGTTGTTGACGAAGGTTCGATACCTGGCAACCTCCGCCGCGGGCAGTTCCACCCATAGCTGAATCCACGTGCAATCGGACTGCAGCAACCCCTCCCATCCGGCCGCCCTGTCTGCCAGACAGCCCGTGCCTGAAATGGAGGGGGCTTGCGATCGGATTGCCCGATTGAAGGGCATGAATATTTCATCCACATTGTTGAACGGCCCCACATGCAAGTCGAAAAAGCGCGGCGCCACGGTCCAATCATTCAGGACGCCGGCGACCCGATAGGTTTCACCCGCGACATCCAGGGTCTTGCCGGCACTGTTGGCGCCGGCGAACAGCTTGTCATTGAGCTTTCGCGACAACACCAACACCGGCGCCCCCGCCTCATCGTCGGCTGCCGACCAAGGCCCGCCAAACTTGAAGGGCACCTCCAGCATCGAAAAGAAGTCCCTATCGACCGCGGGGACGGCGGCGCCGATCGGTTTAGTCTTCGAGTTTGATCTCGCCTTGAGATACGTGGTGTAAATCCGGGTTTGACGCTTGGCGGCGTGCGCATTCATCAACGCCTTGGAGTCGATATAACTGAGGTATTCCTGCAGGCCATCCTCGCCTTGTTCTCCGGGCTTGTTGGGTCCCCAGTTATCGACCTGCACCACGAAGAGTTGGTGCGATTTGGCCGGGAGTGGATCACCCGACAAGCCCGGAGAACAAG